>VTLG01005158.1_pt1 | contig 58049 bp, 76 predicted proteins | sample 4694571 | NCBI WGS metagenome assembly VTLG01 (sample SAMN12604809, study PRJNA352737) | marine metagenome | biome: ENVO:00000447; feature: ENVO:00000209|ENVO:00000569|ENVO:01000036; material: ENVO:00002151; isolation source: viral sequences binned using virsorter ... | reverse complement strand
CATCCACCGCAGAGGTCATCGTATGTGCTTTGCTTGACGATGTAGGATAGGGGTAGATCATGGCTAATACCTTCAAAAACAAGGTGTTTAACGGTGATAGTAGCAGTGCCAACTCTGACATGGCTGTCTATACCGTGCCAAGTTCTACCACTACGGTTGTAATTGGTCTGACGCTGGCTAACACCTCATCATCTCAAATTACCGCTGACATCAAGCTCAACGCGGGTGACATGGTGTTCCTAGCAAAGGACATACCTATTCCTGCGGCATCCAGCTTTGAATACATGGCGGGTAACAAGATCGTGATGGAAACGGGTCACAGTCTAATTGTGCAGTCTAATACGGCAAACAGCCTCGACACCGTGGCGAGTATCATGGAGATCACCTGATGCCTTTCCTTGGTAACCCACCGTCAACTAGCTTTCAGGCTCGACCTGCCACGCAAGAATTTAATGGCGACGGTTCAACTACGACGTTTACGCTGAACCAAACGGTTACCCAAGAGGACATCGTTGTATCTGTGGATGGTGTCGTACAAGAAAGCGTTGATGCTTACACTGTCCCTAACGGCACGACGCTAACCTTTACTGCCGCCCCATCCAGCGGCACTGGCAACATTTTCGTCATATATTTGGGTACTTCTGTGGGGTCTGTTACTCCTGCCGCACAGAATAAGGGCAACTTCAAGGGCGGTGGTTTGTTCCGCACCAATGCACAGTCGTTGACTGCCGACACAACCATTCTTGCAACTGAGAACGCAAACGTGACAGGCCCGTTCACTGTAGCCAGTGGCGTGACCCTGACAGTTGAAAGCGGCGGGACATTGGTGACGCTATGAGTACGCTGAAAGCAGATACCATTCAATCGACCAGCGGCGGTGCGGCTACGCTGACTAAGCAACAGGCCGCAAAGATGTGGATTGCCTTTGACCAAGGTTTTTCCGCAAGTTCAGCGCAGAGCATTGACGGCAGTTTTAATGTTAGCAGCATCTCAGATGGTGGCACTGGTGAGACAGTGATAAATTTGACCACAGCTATGGCAGACGCAAATCATGCTGTCCTTTGTATGACAGGAAGCGGTTTTGCTAATCGTCGGGGAGTATTTAATCTTCCGCGCACAACTTTGGTGAAGATAGAGGTTTTTGCAATCGACACTCACAGTGACGCTGGAGATGCAGGTGAAGCGTCAGCAGCGACTTTAGGAGACCTCGCATGAGTACCATTCTAGTAAACACGCTGACTGGTACTAGCACTGCTGGCTCTATTGCAGTCACGGGTGAAGGTAACTCCACAACCACAAACTTGCAGCAGGGGCTGGCGAAGGCGTGGTTAAGAGCGACTGCTTCCGCAGCGGTATCTGACAGCCTAAATGTTTCTTCAGGAACAGACCACGGAACAGGAGACTATTCCTTCGCGACAACAAATGCCTTTAACAGTATTCAATACGCAAATGTGTGGACTGTTTACACAACTGCTGGCCGAAATGCCATTAGGAATGACAGTAGAGATGCGACAGATACCTTGGCTGTTGAAGTTAATAATTTAAGTGGCACTAATGTTGACCATGCCACAAATGGGACATCTCATGGAGACCTCGCATAATGACTAGTTTCGGTACACTCAAAGCAGATACCCTGACGCACTCGACTGCGGGTTCGCTGGCTACGAATTTTGTTGTGAATGGCGTAACGAAAGCGTGGTGTAGAACAGATAGCACTGCCACAGCATTAGACTCGCACAATATTTCATCCGGCACGGATAATGGAACTGGCGATTACACTTTTTCTTTTACAAGCAGTATGGATAATGACAATTTTACTGGTGTTTGCGCTGGAAAAGCTAATGACAACAGAGTCCTGCTTTACAGCACTGTAGCTACAGGAAGCATAGCACTTGATTTGTTTGATGCTGATGCTGGAACCCGTGTAGACGGCGGTGGCGGCATGGGCGTATTGGGAGACCTCGCATGACAGTGACCCCAGAGTTTCAAGGCACACATCTATGGGATAGGCTCTGCTGGGCCAAAGAGAACCTTGAGGGTGTGCAGTCTGACTACCGTGTCGTGTACGAAGACAGCCTAGACGAGTGCGCCAAGATACTGGTGCCTGACCCTAACTGGATGGCGTGTGCGTTGCAGGGTGGCATCCTGCCGCCGGTAGAAGTGTACTGGGAGTTGGCAAAGGACGAAGCTGAACAGGGCTTTACGAAGCACACTCGTGGCTACCTGTTGCACGACACCCCGCCTGTTGATGCGATGACAGAAGAACAGGCGATTGAGTATCTGATTATGAAAGACGTACCGCAGTCCGTATGGCGGGTGTGGAACGAGGGCAACAAACCAAAGATGGTTATTTGCCGCAAGGAACAGCTTCCCGGCACTAGAGAGTGGCGCAATGCTTGGAAGATAAGTGAGGACTTCGCCACTGATGAAACTGTAGCCGCATAAAGGAGCAACCTGATGGCAACAACATATATCGTAGACAAGGACGGTAACTCGATTGATGCGTCAACCGCTACCGTTCCATCTGATCGTCACTTTCGTGGTGCATGGTCGCTTTCTGGCAAAGTCATTTCTGAGGACATGACAAAGGCCAAGGAGATCTTCAAGGACAAGATCCGCGAAGTACGCCAGCCGCTGCTAGATGCCGAAGACGTGGTGTATATGAAAGCACTTGAGGCTGATGATGCGTCGGCCAAGACTGCTTCCGTAGCCAAGAAGAAGGCGCTGCGTGATGCGCCAGCGGCAAAGGCAATCACAGACGCAGACACGATTGCCAAGCTCAAGGCAGCTTGGGATACGTCTGTGTTAGGCGATAGCCCTTACGCATAAGGAGATAGACGGTGGCACTGACTAAAGTAAACGGCGAAGGAGTTGGCACTCTATCTAGTGGGCTTACTCTAACAAGTGATGACCCAACCATCACGATGACTGATTCGTCGGGTACAAACGACATTGTAACTATGAAGGCCACTAGCGGTGCGCTTATCATCACGGCACGAGATGGAAGTGCTGATGGTGAAATAATCTTCAAAAAGACTGATGGCTCTGCAACGGACGAGACGGTGCGAATAAATGCTAGTGGCCGTGTATTTGTAGGACAAACTGCAACAGCCACTCCGGGGGCTGGCAATACTACACATGGCACTTGCTTACAGGAGGGTGGCCGTCTCTTTTTAAGTGCCGACGGCACTTATTCTTTGGGCTTGAATAGAAGTGATAGCGGCGAACTAACTAATTTTCACAGAGCCGGTGCTTTCAAAGGTTCGATAAGCATTACTGCATCAGCCGTTGCATATAACACATCGTCAGACTATCGCCTTAAAGATGGAATCGTGGACATGACCGGCGCAATCGACCGTGTCAAAGCACTGGCACCAAAGCGGTTTCATTTCATTGAAGACGCTGACACAACGGTTGACGGCTTTCTTGCACACGAGGCGCAGGCTATCGTGCCGGAAGCAGTCACAGGCACTAAAGATGCAGTTGATGGTGACGGCAACCCGATTTACCAGCAAATTGATCATAGTAAGCTGGTTCCACTTCTGGTTAGCGCATTAAAAGAATCTGTTGCAAAAATTGAAGCCCTTGAGGCCCGTGTCAAGACACTAGAGGACGCATAATGCCATACATAGGTAAATCCCCAGAGTTTGGCGTCCGCAACCGCTTCGTATATCAGGCGACTGCGGGACAGACGAGCTTTAGCGGATCAGACTCTGACTCTCTGGTGCTGACCTACTCTGACAGCCTGTACATGGATGTTTACCAGAACGGTGTGCTGCTGAAGCCCGGCACAGACTACACCGCCACCACAGGCACAACAGTTGTGCTGGTCACGGCAGCGTCACTGAACGACGTTGTCGAGATGGTGGTGTACGATGCGTTTTCTGTCGCCGACAGCTACACCAAGTCCGAGTCCGATACGCGCTATCCTTTCAAGGGCAACAACTCAATCATCCGTTTGAACGGTCAGGCCATCAGCGCAGACATCACGATTGACAGCGACGAGAACGGTGTGTCGGCAGGGCCGATTACGCAGAGTGCCACCGTCACTGTTAACGGATATTGGAGCATCGTATGACCAGCGTATTGAATGTAGACACGATTGCTGACAAGGCGGGTACGGGGCCGGTAGGGTTGACTAAGCAACACGCTGCGAAGGCGTGGCAAAACCTTGACGGCACCAGTACTATTTCTACGAGAGACAGTTTTAACATCGCCTCAACAACTGATACTGCTACGGGTAGATATAAACCTAATTTTACAAACGCTATGAACAATTCCTCATATGCCGTAACGACAAACGGTCATAGGGCAGAAGACCACGCTATTGCTTCCAGAACTAATGAGCAAACAACAAGTCAGTACGAAATTATGTCTCACGGACATACCAATACAACTGACACGGACACCGATAGTGCGTTTTCAGTAATTCACGGAGACCTCGCGTAATGGCAAGCATACTCAAAGTCGATACGATTACAGGGGTAACCACGGCTGGGTCTATTGCGATTACCGGCGAGGGCAACTCGACCACAACGAATTTGCAGCAGGGGCTGGCAAAAGGCTGGTTTCATTATGACGGCTCTGGCTCAACTTTTGCTGACAGCTTCAATGGCAGTTCCGCTACAGACAGAGGAACTGGCAGTTACGATATGAATTACACTAACAATATGAGTAGTGATAACTATTCATTTTATGGGGCGTGTATGGCAGGTGGCAACAGGCACTTTGGTGGTTCTGGTGACGGGACTCCCGGCATAAACACCAGCAATTCCAACATACAGATTTATGATGGGTCTTCACTTGGTGACACCACCCATGTTCAAAGCGCAATGCACGGAGACCTCGCATAATGGCTAGTGAACTCCGAGTAAACACCCTGAAGGATGCCAGCGGGAACAACAGCGTGGCTACATCCACTGTTGCACAGGGTAGTGCGAAGGCTTGGCACAAAGCGCAAGACAATGCGACCCTTGATGATAGCTTTAATATAAGTTCTGGCAGCGACCAAGGAACAGGCAATTACGACTACAGCTTCACTAATGGCATGAACAATGCAAATTACTCTATAACTTGTAGTGGAAGTTATGCGGAAATTGGCGAACCAGAACAATCCAGTGCTACCACCTCACAGTATACTGTTAGAACTTTTGGAAGGCAGGATTCTTTAAATAATGCTGACTCAAGACAGTCTGCACAAATAGCAGGAGACCTCGCATGAGTAAGGCAGCAGAACTCGCCGCGCTGATTGGTTCGCAGTCGGCGTTGTCGAACAGGAACATCATTATCAACGGGGCGATGCAAGTCTGGCAGCGTGGCACAACTATAGACTCCATCAGTTCAGGAAACTACCTTTGTGACCGCTGGCGCATTAATCACAGTGGCACTGATGGGAATGTAGATGTGGATAGGTCAACAGATTTGCCTTCTGGTGAAGGGTTCGGTTATTCACAGAAAATAAGTATGGACGCATCTGAATCTTCATTAGATGCTGCTGACAAACTTGTCATACAACAAAAATTTGAAGGTCAAAATTTACAACTACTTGCAAAAGGCACATCAGGTGCGAAGAAGACTACAGTATCGTTTTTTGTAAAATCTTCTGTTGCCTCTACTTATACTGTTGAACTTGTTGACAACGACAACACTCGACAGCTTTCAAAGTCTTACACGATTAACTCTGCTGATACATGGGAGCGTAAAACTCTCACTTTTGCAGGTGATACGTCTGGCAGTTTAGATACTGACGTAAACACCTCCATGACACTTAACATTTATATTGATACTGGCACTGACCATACAAGCGGAACATTTAATGATTCTGCATGGGCAAGCACAGATGACACTAAGCGTGTTTTTAACACGACAGGTTGGTTGCAAAGCACGTCACCTGAATTTTACATCACAGGAGTCCAGTGGGAACTTGGTGAACAGGCCACGCCGTTTGAGCATAGGTCGTTTGGCGATGAGTTAGCTAGGTGCCAGAGATACTATTATCAAGCTGGAGGAGATGCCCTTAACTCTTTCGCGTATAAAGGTTACTTAGAGGCAAGCCAGTTTGTATCAGCTACACACCAACATCCTGTTACAATGAGGGCTGGGCCTACTCTTACAAAAGTTGGCACATTTAATGTATCTGGTATTGCTCAACCAACAGCGGTGGCCGCTACTACAGTTACTTATGTATGGCAAGCACAGAAAGATGGTTCTGCCGGAACATACGGTTTTTTCTCAAACAGTAGTGGTGGGTTTACTTTGGATGCGGAGTTGTAGCTATGAATGAATTTACAATTTCATCAGCGCAATATTTAGAAAACAACTGTTCAATAATAGCTACTATTAATGGAGTTGAAATGGTTGTGCCTATCGACCCAGACAACCGCCACTACGACGAGATACAACGACAGGTCGCAGCCGGTGACTTGACCATACAAGATGCGGATTGATGAATGCCACTAAGCAAACTGCAATTCAAACCCGGCATCAACAGAGAGGGTACAAATTACTCTAACGAAGGCGGCTGGTTTGATGGAGACAAAATCCGGTTCCGTAACGGGTATGTCGAGCGCATAGGCGGTTGGCAAAGGGTTTCTAACAATCAGTTTACAGGCACCGCCCGCAAGACTTTCGACTTCGTCACCCTATCTTCTCAAAACCTACTGTTTGTGGGCACGGAGAAGAAAGCGTTTTTAGAGAACGCAGGTGTGTTTAGTGACATCACCCCAATACGCTCAACGGTGAGTTTAGGCACCAACCCCGTAAACACGTCTGGTGGGGCCGGAAGCGGCGTGGTCACCATCACCACTCAAGCTGCACACGGTGCAATCACGGGCGACTTTGTTACACTTGCCAACCTTACCGCCACAGATGGAATAACCACTGCCCAACTTAACAAAGAACAAACTATAACGTCTGTTCCCACTACCACCACTTTCACGGTAGACACAGGTGGTTCCGCATCATCTGGGGGCACGACAGGTGGGGGCAGTTCGGGCACAGCGGCTTTTCAAATTAACATAGGTATCAACACCACTGTCCTTGGGGCCGGTTGGGGAGCGGGCACGTGGGGACGTTTTGAATGGGGTTCTGCTTCTGGATCTTTGTCTGGAGAGACTTTACGCTTGTGGTCTGCGGACAATTTTGGTGAGGACCTGATCCTAAATGTGATGAACGGGTCAATTTACTACTGGGACGCGACCAACGGCACAAGCACCCGGGCGGTAGAACTGTCTTCTTTGACGGGTGCAAGTGACACGCCCACTATTGCTCGTAAAGTTCTAGTATCTGACGTTGACCGTCATGTGATTGCCTTTGGCGCAAACATCCTTGGAACCAGCACACAAGACCCTTTGCTTATACGTTTTGGCAGTCAGGAGTCTTTAACAGACTTTACACCCACCGCTACAAACTCTGCGGGTGATCTCAGGCTGTCAAAAGGCAGCGAGATTATCACTGCTGTGCAAACAAGCAGGCAAATACTGGTATACACGGACCAATCCCTATACTCCATGCAGTTTATCGGCGCACCTTTTACGTTTGGCGTGTCCCTGTTGGGTGACAATATCCGCATAGCGGGACCAAATACTGCGATTGCAGTAAACGACGTCGTGTTCTGGATGGGGCAAGAAAACTTCTATCTCTATGACGGTCGTATCCAAGCCATACCGTGTAGTGTTCGGGATTACGTCTTCAATGACATGAACAACCAACAATCGTTCAAGTTTCATGCTGGTTCTATCGGCAGCCAAACTGAGATCTGGTGGTTCTACTGCTCGTCTGGCTCGTCAGAGATTGATCGCTATGTGATCTATAATTACGGGCAGCAGGTCTGGTATTATGGCAATCTGGTTCGCACCACATGGAATGACCGGGCGTCCGGACTGCGTAGTTTTCCTCAAGCCACGACAACAGACGGATACCTGTTGAACCATGAGGACGGTTTAGATGACAAGAGTGGGGTCAGCGCCGTTGCGATAAATGCCTTTGTTGAGTCCTCTGATTTTGATATCGGCGATGGGCAGCAGTTCATGCTGGTAAATCGTATTCTACCAGACCTCACATTTAATGGATCCACGGCAGCCAACCCAGCGGCTTTGTTTACCGTCAAAAGCCGTGACTTTGGTGGGGATGCGTTTACCGAATCTCCGGCAGGCTCTGCCACAAGGACGGCTACGTCTCCTGTAGAGCAATATACGGACAAGATTGACTTACGCGCCCGTGGTCGGCAGATGGCTATCCGTGTAGAAAACACAGCAACTGGTGTAAAATGGCGCTTGGGGGCTCCCAGACTGGATGCGAGGCCGGATGGTAGGCGATGACAAAAAAGGTTTTACGTCCGATCATACCTATAGCACCAATGCAGTACGATCCGGTGTTTTCAAACCAGCTTGCCCGTACTTTAGAGCAGTTGATCGAAGAGGTACGATCCGCGAACATCAACTTTCAAGGCATTCCCAGCAGTGGGGCCGCTAATGTATTGGAACCGGGCGATTTTTTCATAGGAGACGCCGGGTTCTTGAAGGTAATACAGCAGAACGAAATACACTCGGGCAGCGTAGCGGGGACCACGGCCCTCGGAACAGTTACTGTGGCAGTGTCGTAGTATGGACGTAACTTTAAAAAACAGGTAGACTCCAACAAATATTGGAAAAGACGGGCACATGGCAAAAACAGCATATTTAGAGGAATTTGTCTTCCCAGAGGGCGGTATCGGCGACTTCTACATGGAGGATGACGAGATTGAAGCCCTTGGTCGGCTTGAAGCCGAGGAGGAGTTTGGCTCCTCCGGCATTGCAAACTTCTCTGAAGTAGCTGAGCGCATGGCATCTTACGGTCGGCACGGCGACGACACCGTCGCGCACGTTGAGACCGGCGAACTAATTATTCCAAAAGCCCTGATTGAAGACAACCCAAAACTACGAGACTCCATCTTTGAGCATCTGGAGGATTTAGGTGTTGAGGACCCAGAGCGGTATGTGGTGGGTTCTGGCTCTAACTCTATTAACCCAGAAACGGGCCTGCCTGAGTTTTTCTTCAAAAGTGTAGCCCGAGCCTTAAAAAAGACAGTCAAAGGCGTTAGCCGGGCTGTTAAAAAGGTCGCCAAGAAAGTTGTTAAAGTCGCCAAAAAAGCGGCTCCCATCATACTTCCGTTTGTTTTAGGGCCCGCAGGTTTGGGTCTTAATATGATGTATGCGGGCGCTTTGGGCGCGGGTATTGGCACACTTATACAGGGCGGAGACCTGAAACAAGCGTTTACTGCGGCCTTGATTGGTGGTGCCGTAGGCGGTGTAAGCCAAGGCGTGTCTAGTGGCATGGCCGCAGGTAAAGGCAATTTTGTTCAAGGATTTACAAGTGGGGTGAAGAACGCCGCCACAAACCCAATGCAGAGTAGCTTTACACAAGCAATGTCAGCCTCGGTGCAGCCCGCCGCTGTCACAGAGGCAACCGCCGCAGGAAGTGTTGACACTGTCACAAGCGGTGCGGGTTTAGAGAAAACAGGTAATCCGATAACAGATGCGATTATTGAAGGGGCAAACAGACCCGGACTAACGCCGATAGAGACTACTGCCCAAAGTGCTCAAACTGCTACTGATGCAACCGTAGGTGCGACTGCGGCGGATGCTGCGGCCTCTCCTACTTTTGATTTGTCACAAGCGGTAGATCTACCACAAAAACCTCCGGGTTTCTTTGATAGTGTAACAGATGCTTTTACGCCCGGCGGTAAAGATTTTCTACCGGCCATGAAAGATGCTTTTTTGCCGTCTTCTGGCGTACCAACAGTCACGGAGGTTATGGCGGCAAACCCGGGTATGCCGATAGACGTGGCTAAACAAGTGGTAGCTGACGCCACTCCCGGATTCCTCCGCACGTTTGCCCCCGCAGGGGCTGTGGGCACAGGTATCGCGGCAGCAGGCGGTTTCTTCAGCGCCCCAGAGCAAGAAGATCTCTCAATGGAGGATGTTTATACGCCGATCTTAACAGGGCCGGAGTATGAGTTGGGCGACGAGACTCCAATGGCAGCGACGGGTCCTACCGTGGTGGATACGAGATATGGTTTTGATCCGAGGGTGTCTCTGCCTTTCAACCCATTCCAGCGCCCGGTTACAACACAGATGGTTGCAGAAGGCGGTGAGATCTTCCCACGCCGTGTTGGCGGCATCATGCCAGATGAAGGCACCCCGGGTGAGGACAGTGTCAGGGCAATGCTGATGCCCGGTGAGTTTGTAATGACAACAGATGCCGTTAAGGGCCTTGGCAACGGCGACAATGAGCAGGGCATACGGAATATGTATGACATGATGCGCGGACTTGAAGCCAAGGGGAGGGCGATGGCGTAATGGCTACCGAAACCCAAATACAGATAGTACGCGAAGCCCCGGAGATTGAAGCCTATAAAACAGGGCTTTTGAAATCTGCAAAAGCTTTAGCCGACAAGCCTATTACCTTGCCGCAACAGCAAGTGGCGGCCATGTCTGGCTTACAGCAGGCAGCTATCAACGAGGCAACTACAGGGATTGGCGCGTACAAGCCCTACATTCGAGAAGCTGGATATACTCTAGGAGACGCTGCTGCGCCCATAGCAGGTGCTGCCGGATTAGCGGACCCCTCTTTGCAGAGGGCCGAGGCGGGCATAATGGGCACAGATGTAGCTCGGTTTATGAACCCCTATCAAGCGGCTATACAAGATGAAATCAATCGTGCATATGATATTCAAGCCACTCAAGCTGGCTTACAAGCAGTGGGTCAACCCGGGGGTCCGTCGGCATTTGGCGGTAGTCGTGCTGCGATACAACAAGCAGAAATTGGTAGAAACCGTGCGTCGGCCTTGGCACAAGCTCAAGCGCAGAATTTCCTACAGGCTCAACAGGCTGCGGAAAGACAACTAGATCGTGCCGCGGCAGCCGGTCAGACTCGGGCCGGTCTCGGTTTTCAGACTGGCGAGGCGTTAGGCACGCTGGGTCTGCGGCAAGCCAGCTTAGGTGAATTGGGGCAGCAGGTCGGTCAGCGCGAACAGGGCTTCTTGTTTGATCTTGGTCAACGCCAGCAGGCACAGCAACAGGCCGAGATTGAGGCTAAAAGGCAGAGTGACTTAGCTCAACTATATGAGCCATATCAAAGATACTCTTTCTTATCAGACATTTACAAAGGTGCACCATCTTCGCAACAGACTATTGCATCAGCCACTGCGCCTAACGTATCACCAGCCCAGTCGTTCCTTGGCCTTGGCATAGCCGGGTTGTCAGCCGCGGCAGGCGCACAAAAAGCGGGGTTATTCGGATGAACAGGAGCGTATTAGCACGGCAGATGTTTGCTAAAGGTGGGGCTGCTTTTCCTGACCTGAACAAAGATGGTGAGATTACGCAAGCCGATATCTTGATGGGTCGTGGTGTGGAACTCAAGCAAGAGGGCGGAATTGCTGGCATGATGCCCCCAGACATGGCACCGCCGCCCGCGGCTCCCGCGCCGGGTATGGGGGGCATGGGCGCTCAAGGATTAGATCCGCAGATTATTCAAAGCGCCTTGGCTGCGGCAGAACAAGAAATCGGTAACCTAGATAACGCTCAAGATTATGAAACCGTGATGAACTCTATTCGCGGGGATGATGCCACCGTTGAGGAGCGGTACGCGGAGCTTGCTGAAGTCGTAGGTGAAGAGGACGCGGCACAGACCCCTGAGTCTGTTTTGACGCTGGTGCAACCCGCTATGGCAATGGCTGCCGTAGATCAGGGTATTGGTGGTCTGGCACAGCAAGAGATGACAGAGCCGGTACAGGGCGCAATGGCGCAGGGTATCATGTCTAGTGTGGCACCCCCGGCACCTGAACCGGCACCTATGCCGCCTGCGGGGATGGGAGGGCCCCCACCCGCAAATTTTAAGGATGGCGGGCTGGTCCGCCGCGGAGACAACCAGCCGGTTCAAAAGTTCCAGTTTGGCGGAACCGATTACGCTACGCTCTTGTCTGGTACGGTAGGCGATCTTCAGGACCGTAACCTTTTACGAAATTACACGCTAAACGCCATTGATGAATCCCGAGCCCAGCAGGCCGCATTAGCGACCGCGGCCCGCGGGACTGAAGTTGAGCCGAAGGGGCCGAGTCAAGGCGACGGCACCCGGTTGCGCGAACTGTTTGACGCACAACGCGACATTTATCGTCAATATGGGTTGGGGGATGCAGCATCACGGGCCGCGGATCTTGAAGAGCAGAAAGACCTCACACAAGCACAGATGCTGTTTGACGTGGCACAAGCGGCGTTAACTTTTGCTGCCCCCATGCAGGGGGAGCGGGCGGGCATGAGCGCGGCTGAGCGTCTGGCTATGGCAGCACAACAGACAAAACTGCCTCAAACTATTGGCGCACGAGCCCAACAGCAGCTTGAAGCCAAGAAAGCGGCAAAGAAAGAGGAGCGGGCCGTTGATCTGGCCGCGTTGCAATCAGCAGAGACGAAGCTGGCGGCGGAAGTTAAAGCCAAAGAGGCTCGGGCAGTAGCTCGTATCACGGCGGCGGGGAAAGGGGAGAAGGCGACAAAGCCTTTTGTAACTGCTAAACAAATTGTCATTGATGAGGTTACATACCCTGCGGACACCATTGTTAACTTGACCCCCAATCAAGTTGGGCAGGTCACTCCAGATTCCTTGATTCCGTACAAAGCAGCAACGGGAGAGGGCGCAGCTAAAAAACCGTACACGGTAACCGCAGAAAATGGGGTTATGTTCAACGGGAACAATGTTCAAAGAGGCGCAACAATTGTAGTCAGTTCTCAAGAGGCTGATAACATTGAGAATTTTGGCACCTCCGTAATTCCATATGTGACTCCAAAAAGTCAATCAGATGTAAACTTGTTGTTCCCGGATAACACTGTGAGGACACTAAATCCAAGCAGCGATGAGTACAAATTAGCAGTCAAACCTGTAACGGAAGGCGGTGGCGGTGCAATTCTTACCGGTGCTGCAACTATTCCAAAGCCGCTTGCCGCTAAGCCGATTGAGATACGAAATGCAAAAGGCGACAAAGTATCAGTGCAGTTGGCCGATGGCAGCACAGTTGGAAACCTAGATCTTTCAATACCCGAGCACAGGACCGCGTTTCTTAATCTTGATGCGGGCCTTACGGCGCACACCCTTGGCACCTATAGCGATAAAGATCCTAAAACATTCAACGGAAAAGAAATCCGCGACGCACAAACAGGGACTTTGGTGTCTATTGTGGATATCAACACAGAGGAAGGTGCAAAAGCTGTTCAAGATGCCCCGGGCAAAGGCCAAGTGGCGTACAATATCGGCACTTACACTGAAGATAAGCCTAAACTTGACACCAAGTTGGTGGTCAGCACCAAGCCTGTCACTGTAAACGGCGAGATTGTAGCAGCGGGCACCCCGCTTTATCTCACCGACACAGAGATCGCAGCCGTCAAGAAAAACGACGGCGCAGGCTCTCTGCGTAACTACGAGAAAGCAGACAAGCCGCCTGATCTCTTTGGTAGCGGCGATGCGGGCAAAGCACTCAAATACTTCTCTGTCGGGGTAACGGCAGACGGTACAAAAACCATTGATGCTTATGCGGCGGGCGCAGACGATCCGGTCATGGAAAGCCAGATCGCCATATACACTGCGGCAGTTCCGGACGCTCGTGGCTTGATTAGCCGCAGGCAACTGCCCGACTTTGTCAAAGATGCGATTAAGAAACGTCTTCTTGCGGATCCAACAAGAAAGTCCCCTGTTCCGCTTGCCACGCTTAATCTCACCACCGATGAGTTGGCTTTGCTTCGGCCTGATCAAGATATACCGCTTCTCAATACTGACGGCACGGTCAACATTGAACGCGCTACCGCGGGGCCGACATTTATTATTACCGGTCTGGACTACACAAGGTCTCAGGGCTTCACCTCGACACTAAATCGTGTGTTTAACCAGTTTGCGGGGCAGGCCGCTGAACTGGGGTTGGGCACAGGGTATGCTGGTAATACTGGCAAGATTACCAGTGCATCCGATAAGCAGCTTAAAGCACTTGGCCGTAAAACTATTGAGACAGCACGAGCAGCCGTAGATGGACGTGTCTTTGCGTTAGACCTTCAACTGCTACAGGACGAGGTTGAAGGGTATTACCCCGGTGGTGGAAGAACCGACGTGAGCGCACTACAGCAGCTTAGAACTGTTCGTAGCTCCTTGGCCTCAAACTATGCACGTGCAAAGTTTGTTGTGGATGAAAACGAAAAGAACCCGGGTGCATTTGACAAAGCCACGGTGGGCGCAGCTAAGCTGGCGATGCGCGACACTGAGCAGCTTATCGCAGAATACACCGCCGCTATTTTGGCTTACGAGGCTAACATCAACACCCGCCCAGCGGCGGCAGCAACAGGCGGGTCTAGCGTAACAAGCAACTTGTCTGTTTCACCCGCTCCCGCACCTTCAGGACCATAGCCATGAGTAATTTGACATTTGGCAAGATACAACTAACGCCCGAAGTTGTTGATGATTTCCGGTTACAGTTTGGTCAAGACGCATCCGCGGCGTTGGCAAAAGACCTTATTGACACTTTTCGTGCTGGTCAGTTTCAAACGCAAGTTGCCGAAGACAACGACTTCTTCAACTTTGACACATTGAGTGACGGCACCGCGGGCTTTTACGACCAGCTTGACCCGCAATACACCATGCCCGTCATGCGTAACGGTGTAGAGGTAGATGTCCCGATTAGTGAAATGCTACCGGCTGAAAGAAAAGTTCGCTTCAATCAACCCGACGCTATCTCGGCTCTTCTCACTAACGCAGAAGCCGGTTCGTTACCGGGAGCTTTTGCTTCTGAGTTTTTCAAAACTGCTCCTAGCGTAGCTGCCGGGGTTCAAGCTGCCAAGTTTGCTGCGGCTAGAAGCTTCCGAAGACCAACAACCTCTTTTGGTCTGTTTGCCGTACAAGCCACCCCACCTGCCTTGGCGTTTTTAGGTGGTAGCTTGTTGCTATATGAGGGCGCAGACGCTCTGGAAGAGTTGGCACTAGGGCCGGACAAGGTGATTCTGCCCGGGCAGAAACAGGCGATTGAAACAGCACGTACCGCAGGCGGTTCCGTAGCAGGTATTCAGTTTCCCTTCCTTCTAAGTAGATCCACAAATCGCGCTGCACGGGACTTTTTGGCAAACTTAGCCGAAGATGCACCACGGCCCGCGGCTACTCGTTTCACCGCGGCGATAGAAAACTTGATAGAAAGCGCAGGCACCACGGCAAAAGGCACACGCACCGGGGCCGCCTTGACTGTGTTTGGAGAGACCGTTGCTGGGGCGGGTGCAACAACTGGCGCTTACGTTGCAGAGGGCATAGCCCCGGCACAGACAGGCCCACGTCTGGGAGCAGAGCTTTTGGGCGGTGCTACTTTTGCAGCCTCTATTAGCCGGATGCTGCCTCGCGTTTACTCAGGTGTCGTGGACACGCCCACGGACGACCCGGATGCAGGGTTTTTTGAGAGGCTTCGGCAAGGCAAGCAAGCAAAACTGTTCCGCCGCATTGACGAGCTATACACAAAATATGACGGCAATTACGCCCGTATGATGGATGATCTCAACAACGACGAGACCAACGCCATTTTAGCCGAAGTGTTTCCGGGCGTAGATTTTACCGCAGCACAACGCCTTGATGATAACACGGGCATCATCATGGGCCTTGAGACGGCTATGGCTGGTGAAAACCCGGATCTCGCTGCTGCAAGATCTCGTGCTGATAGGAACGCACGAGAGTTCATGTCCAAGTTCATTTACGGCTTGATGGAGCAGGGCGACGAAGACTCTATTCGGGCTGCCGCATTGTTTCGCAAACAGATGTTTGACGATGCCATTCGCACTCGTTTGACACGTGCCGTAGATACGAGAGTATCCGCCGTAACTCGGTTGACTGACCAAACACCCTTAGAGCACACGACCCCAGAACTCGCTGATGTGAGGGGTCAGAGTGGTTTTTCTGTGCTCTTGGCCGACACCATTGACAATCAGATCACCCTCGGTCGTGCTAGGGAGCGGGAACTTTGGTCAGAAGTCGGTGGTTTTACTGTATTTGACCCACAAGAGGTTATTGATACAGGTGAGGCTCCCCAACTCATTGTCGCATTTGATGAGTTGTTGAAAGATATCCACCCCAGCTACCGCAAGCGGTTTTTGAGTGAGAACTCAGAACTGGTGAATGCCGTCAACACCATGAAGCGGAATCTTGGTTTTGACATACGTGAACAAATTTTAGAAACAGAAGCAGTTATTGACGGGATAAACGCCGCGGCCCGCGGAGACGAAGCGGATGTTGCCGCTTTTACCAGAATGCAAATTGATGGTTTCATAAATCGTCAGACCGCGGCGGGGAATCTTCCCCCCGCAGATACGGTAGAGGGCCTACAAGCCAGAATAGCAATATACAACGACCGTATTGACAAACTTGAACGTCTAGACATGTTCGTGGGTAACGATCCCCTTCCCGGGTATGATACGGCAGAGGCCATAAACAGGCTTCGTTCCGAGCGTATTGACCCCACCCCAGACCGTCTTCTGCAAGAACAGTTTTTTACTTACAAGGTGGGCTCTGCTGAAGAAAAAGCTCAATTTAAAACATATCTTGAAGCCAAGAAAAAACTTCTGTCTTTGGAATTGGAACGTCTAAATCCAGATAGACTGAAACCGGTTACTGCCGATGAACTGTATAAGCTTCGTTCTGAGATTCTTGCAGACGCGGCTAATATAGGAGCGGCTATAACAACGCGCCAAGGCACAGCTAATGAAGCTCGTCGCTTGGGCGAACTGGCTGAGTCTATTCTGGACGATCTAAATGCAGTCCCTGAAGGGGCTAACGACGCATATGACGTGGCTCGTGCATACTCATTTGCTTTCAATGACGTATTCACTCGCTCTCTTGTAGGCTCCGCACGAGCCAAAAGCATGATAGGGACTCGTCGTATCCCTCCCGAGCTTTTGACGCAGCAACTGATTCGCGGCAATCCAGACGTTACAAGCTTCAGAATACAACAACTTCAAGGTGTTTCTGAGTTTGCGGTAGCTCAAGGGTTTGAGGGGGCTGAAAAAACCTTCACAACCCTTAATAACGTCATGGAAGCCGCTGTTCGTGACGCGATGTCAACTAAAGGTATGATCTTCCCACCAGACAGCGTGAAAGCTGGAGAGGTGAACCCCGAGGCTCTGGCTAAGTGGAAACAAGCCAATGCAGCTACTCTAGAGGCTTTTCCAAATTTGGCACAGGATTTGGACAGCGCCTTAACGGCTCAACGCACTTTTGAGCATTACACCCGTCGGTCAAAAAAAGCTGCACAAATATCCGACAGTCAGAAGTATTTGGGCACTCTAATTAGTAACACTTCGCCAACTATGGCTATAGATGATGCTCTGAACTTCGTGCCTAAAAAGACAGGGCAACGTGATCCTGTTCAAGGGTTACGTCGCTTGTTCCGCATGACCAGCATCAAATACCCGGAGGATGTCCGGGGCGGTCTAAGCGTAGCAGAAATACAAAAGAAGATAAGCGACGGCTATCTGAACGCGACCATGCAATATGCTATGATGAAAGCTGGCGGAGAAAGCCCGACCACGTTTGACCCAGTCACTTTTCATAAAACGCTTTTTGAACCACTGCCCGGTCAAGGTGCAGGTAAACAAACGCTTGTAAGCTTGATGGAACAGTACGGTATTTTGGATGAACAGCAGATTAGGCGCATCCGCACCGTGTCTAACCAGATGGTTCGCCTCGCAGCAGCAGATGCCGCTGGCAAGCTGAATGATCCAAACCTCGTAAAAGAAGCGGGCCCTATATTTGACTTTTATGTCGGCATGATAGGTCTTGCTGGCGGTACAAAAGCGTACCAAGCACTGGTAGGGGACGCGAGTGGAACTGGTTCAATTAGTGCGGCGGCTTTCGGTAAGAGCTTTGTTCTGGACCTATTCAAAGACATACCTGCTTCAAAGCGCATGGAAGCCATCCAGATGGTGTTCACGGACCCAGACTTGGCTGCAACTTTGATTCGCGCCCCGCAAAATGAAAAGCAGGCCCTAGAGGTAAACAACAAAATTGCAAACATTTTTGCTAAAAACGGCTTCTCAATTACTGGTGGCATGTCTCCATATGTCATCAGAGAGATTTCCGAAGACGAGGATGTTGGAACTGGACGAGAAGAGCCGATTCCAACTCCAACAGGTGGTGTAGGACCGGTCAGTTCAGTCGCACCGACAGCTATGCCTGCACCGCCACCGATTCCGGCGCAACCGGTGGCACAGCCCACGACCACCCTTGCGTCGGTAGCCCCTCCACCACCGCCACCCACAGGTGGCGGTCAGGTAGACCGCAACCGGTTTGCGGCTCTATTTCCCGAGGATGCTGATCTCATTCGTGGCATAGGGAGTCTTCGCACCTAATGGCTTACACCTTTCGTTCAGGACCGCGTGACCCGGTAACAGGCAGAAGCTCGACTGTCATTAGCTCTGATAATTTAATCAGGGACCCCAGCACAGGTAGAGCAGCACAGGCCGACAGTTCAGGTCGTGTAACCGGAGTAACTCGTCAAGAAGAAGCGCGTAGACGTGCCGCGCCTGCCCCGCTTCCTGCGGGAGCTATGACTCGTGATGAGTACATGGAGGCCACCGGGCGCACTGTAAAAGACCCATACGGGTTTACAAAGGGTGCTATAGGTCAGGGTCTTGAGTCTCTCGCTCGTAGTTTTGGCGGGTCTGGTTTGGATTACAGCGGCATACAATCTCTTGCCCTAAGAAATGCTGTCATTGACCGCGCTTATGACAAATATTTAAATCCAACAGACATGCAAGGAAATCTGCGTCAGTTCAAACCAAATGAAATAGCTTTACTCACAGACCCAGCCACCGGAGCTAGGTTCCCTGCAATAGCACAGGCTGTCCCAAGAGATCTGGGTGTGCTCGGACTCTTGCCGGGTTCTGGCCTTGCACAAATGTTAGCCGGACCAAAAACAGAGCTTGTCCCTATGGAAGACTCTTTTATAGACACAGGGGACGTAAGAGAAGCGGCTACAAATATTCAGCCCACATTCATAAGTGCAAACTACGAAGACAACCCTTTACTGAATATTTTGCGTAATCTACCAAAAAGAACGCTGCAAAACGTGCCAGAGGGTGGCATAAATCAAAACAGAGGTGGCATACAGATCGGACCGGGAACACTACAGCCTAGAGTGGACCCAGAAAACCGCAGCATTGGGCTCACCTACAAGATTCCTATTGCCCAACAAGATCCGCAAGCCCTCGCACGAGACCAAGCCCTTGCCGACCAAAATCGAACTCAACTTGAATATCCAGAAGGGGTGGAGCGAAGGTCCCTGTATGAGGGGTTAGCTTCTCCCGCCACAGGTCTTCGTCTTAGCGATATTGTAGGCCCCACCAGAAACACGGAGCTTTCTGACCTGTCGGATTCCGCGAGCTTTGGAAACCCATACGCAGGAACCACCGGAGCTTTCGTTCCCAAACGAGTTGAGATCGCCCCGGACGGTAAGTTGATTGAAGTTCCGGTTGGTTTTGACAAAGGCGGAGAAGTAGTTAACTTTTCTGCGGTTGATTTCTCACAAGAAGGTGAAGGAATTGAAGGCTTGTTTTCACAAGAAGAACTTGATCGTCAAGAGCGAATAGCTGCGGCAGAGCAACAATCCGATGGTAGCTTACTCGCCCCGGACGGAACGCCAATAGATAATCTACGGTTTGCTACTCCGGAAGAAGTTGATATCGGAGCGTACAACCATCAACAGCATTTAGAATCAATGCTCCGTTACCATCAAAAAGAACGAGATAAACCGCGGCCATTTAAATTCATGGCTAACCAGATTCAAGAAAAAATATATCACCAAAACAAGGTGGATGAGCTTCAAAAACGAGTAGAAGAGTTTCAAGGAATGAGGGGCGCAGCAGTAGCCAATTACAGAGACTACATAAAAGCTGGGGGGCTCCCCTTGATGGTGAACACTGAAACAACGCCCTACTTTGCATCGTTTCCCGAGACTTTGTTAAACTTTAGAGCAACCACTCCCTAGCCTCTTCGCCCAGCACCTGCCCGGCGAGATTGATCTTGTTGCGTAGAGCTTTCAAGATCTTTTCGTCAATCGTGCCCGGCGACACAAGGTCAATGTATGTGACCTTGTTGTTCTGCCCAATACGGTGCGCCCGGTCCTCTGACTGCAACCGGGTAGCCAAATCATAGCTGTTGTTGTAGTAGATGACAGTGTTGGCGGCAGTTAACGTGATGCCCATGCCACCCGTCAGCGGCTGCCCCACAAAGAAACGCAGTGCACTATCTGGCTTCTGGAAGCTGTCTACAATATTCTGCCGCTCATCTTGTGGGGTGTCACCGTAATAGGTTGCGACCGCTTCGGGCCCAAAGCGGTCGCGCAGGGCCGAAGCTATCTGTTGAATGCCATGTGTATATGACGCCCAAATGATAGCTTTTCCCTGTAGCTCTTCGGTTATCTCCAGCAACTCTTTCAGCCGGTTATTGTCTATCGGCTGTATCTCGCCTTCGTCTGGCTGCAAGAAGCCGCAGCATATCTGTTGCAGACGCATGATCTGGGTCAGCACACTGGCCGTGGTAGCCAACTCGCCATTGTCCAGTTTTGCCAAGGCCAGCTTCTTCATCTGCTTGTAGACGCGCTTCTGGTCTTCTGTAAGCTCTACGTCCCGGCGTATGTAAATCTTGTCTGGCAGGTCGAGGCACTCTTCTTTCAAGATGCGGTTGCTAAACTGGTCCAGCTTTTCGTTAAGCTCGTCCAGCCTGCGGTAGCCCACAATCTCTTGGAAGGCGCGAGTGCCCATGCTGCGCTTTTGCACCAACGCATATCTGTTCTGAAACGCATAGTAACTGCCAAACCCCAACGCTCGGTTAGACAGGAAAGCGCACTGACTGAATAGGTCCATAGGACTCTTGGTAATGGGTGAGCCCGTCAAGATGCGCTTGTATTTAGCGCAGTCCGATAACGCCATGATATTTTTAGTCCGCGTTGCTTTACGATTTTTTATGGTCGTGCTCTCGTCCACCACCATGATGTTGTCCGGGTGCTTACGCATAAACATCATGGCAGCCTTCGTGCCCCGCGGGGTGGACAGCGCCTCGACGTTCATCACAAAAATCTTGAGCCCGTCAAACGGCTCCATGACTAAAGTCTTCATCTCTTCTTGGAACTTCTTGGTAGATGACGGCGTCCAGCGCACTACCATGCGTTTGATCTCATCTGGCAGGTGCGTAGGTATCTCACCCTTGACCCAGTTGTCATACACACCTTTCGGCGCTACGATAAACGCCGCATTGATCTTGTCAGTGACATACAAACTGCCAATCGTATCAATCGCCACCTTGGACTTACCCGTGCCCATTTCCATAAACAGGGCATAGTATTCCGCGGCCCACGAGTCCTTCAGGGCCTTCCTCTGGTGGTCATATGGTTCTGTCTTGAACTTGTATTTTTTCACCGTTTTCTCCTTGACTATGCGAACATATGAGAATATATGTGGGTAGTCAAGGCCCGATAGGGCTTTTATCCACGAAGGAGAAACGCGATGAGCGATATATTTGACATGATGGAAGAGGACTTTGAGAAAAGCCTGTCTAATTCCGTCGAGAAGCTGGACCAAGGTGACCTCACCACGGTTGCAGGTATGGCAAAAGCCATACGACAAGAAGAGGAGTACATCGACTCCCTTGAAGCGGACTTGAAAAAGGCCCGCACCAAACTCCGTAAAATGACAGATGAAGACCTGCCGACCATGTTGGCAGAGATTGGCCTGTCCAGTATGACGCTGGATGACGGGTCAGAGGTTACTGTCAAACAAACATACGGGGCGTCGATATTGGTAGACAACCGCCCCAAAGCCTACGAGTGGTTAAGGGAGCAGGGTTATGACGACATCATTAAGAATACCGTTACATGTGCGTTTGGCAGAGGCGAGGACGACAAAGCGTCGGCCTTCCAAGCCTTCGCCAAAAAAGAAGGTTACGAGCCAGATCAAAAGACGGAGATCCATCCGCAGACGCTTCGTGCCTTTGTCAAAGAACGTGTTGAAAATGGTGACGACTTCCCGATGGAACTCTTCGGAGCGTATGTCGGGCAAAGAGCCGTTGTTAAGAGGAGTAAATAGAATGGCTGATAAAAAGACAGAGGTCGCAGAGGCCAAAACCGCTGAAGTTATCCAATTTGATCCAACTATGTTTGAGGCAGATGCCGGGGCAGGTTTGGAGAATATGGGTCAAGAGGATCTTGCCCTGCCGTTCTTGAAGGTCCTTGGCGGCATGAGCAAAGAACTGGATCACCTTGAGGACGCCCGCAAGGGTGACATTTACAACAGTGTCACTGGTGCCGTTTTAAAGGGCAAGGAGGGCATCAGGGTTATTCCGTGTGCCTACCAGCGTCGGTTCATCCAATGGGCCCCCAGAGGCGAAGGAACGGGTGCTCCGGTGGCTATCTATACGCCGGGCGAGACCATGCCCAAGACGGAGAGGTCTGCCGAAGATAATAAAGAGTATCTGACCGACGGCTCCGGGCAGTACATCGAAGAGACGCATCAGCACTTTGTGCTGGTCATGCACGACGATGGCACTGTGGAAAGTGCCTTGATTGCGATGAAGTCAACGCAGTTGAAGAAGTCTCGCAAATGGAACAGCATGATCTCTTCTCTGACTATGAAGGGTAAGAACGGGCCGTTTACACCGCCGCGTTTCAGTCATGTGTATCACCTGAAAACGATTGCAGAAGAAAACTCCAAGGGTAGTTGGCACGGCTGGGAAATGAGCCGCACCGGTCCCGTGGAGGATGCCGCCACTTACAACCGCGCCAAAGAATTTGCTGCGTCTATCGCAGCAGGTGAAGTGGTTGTGAAGCATCAGGACGAGTCCGTGGGCGGGGATATCAACCCTGACGACGTACCGTTCTAAAAAGTCGAGGCGGTAGGGGCGCACGGGCCTCTGCCGTCTCGTCCTTTTTGGGGGCACACATGTCAGTTGATCAATTTTCCGCCATCTTTAATGGCCTACAGTTAGCGTATGGCACATATAAAGTAGAGAAACAGCAAGCGAACGGTAAGAACACCGGGCGGGCTGCCATCGTGCGCGAACCACGGACCACGGCCCTATGGGAAGGCCACCTGTCCGGGAAAGGCCGCGGCATTGGTATTATACCTATTAACGAGGATAACAAGTGCGTCTGGGGCTGCATTGATGTCGATCAGTACCCGCTTGACCACAAGCTGCTTGTTGAGAAGATACGCAAACTAAAACTGCCTTTGGTGGTCTGCCGGTCAAAGTCCGGTGGGGCACACTGTTTTCTATTCACAACCGACTGGATCGACGCCAAAGACATGCAGGCCACACTGCAACAGGTGTCGGCTGCCTTGGGATATGGCGGCAGTGAGATCTTTCCGAAGCAGGTCAAGCTGCATCTGGACAGAGATGATGTAGGCAACTTTCTAAACCTGCCCTATTTCGACGCAGAAGACGGCCTACGCTACGCCATCAAGGACGATGGCACCTCGGCTACCTTGGAAGAGTTCTTTGCGCTGTACGAGGCTCACAAGCAGACGCCGGAGCAGGTCACTGCACTACAGATTGGAGACACTAGCGAAGCGACACCGATGAAAGACGGGCCGCCGTGCCTACAGTTCTTGTTGAAGAACAAGATATCTGAGGGTGGGCGCAACAACGGGCTGTTCAATATCGGAGTGTATCTACGCAAAGCCTACCCGGATAGCTGGGAGTCAGAGATACTGACATACAACATGCAGTATCTGGACCCGCCGCTGCCGTTAAGCGAGGTCAACATAGTTGCCAAGCAGCTAGAAAAGAAAGACTACGCCTACCGGTGCAGCGACTCGCCCATAAACGCACACTGCAACAAAGAGTTGTGTCAGACAAGAAAGCACGGGATCGGTGCGGCTGTGCAGGGCGCGGCTATAGCTAACCTACGCAAGTACAATTCTATCCCGCCGGTCTGGTTCTTGGATGTCAACGGTGAGCCGTTGGAGCTAGATACTGAGGCCCTGCTGAACCAAGCTACCTTCCAGAAAGCCTGCTTAGAACAGCTTAACTTCATGCCTCGCACCGTCGGCAAGCCTGTCTGGGAAGGCCGGATAGGTGCGTTGATGAGTGAAATGCGTGACAACGAAAGCGCCATCATCGACGTTGCAGAGGATGCCAGCATCAGCGGCCAGTTCTACGATTACTTGGAGGAGTTCTGCGCTCACATGCAGAAAGCCAATGACAAGGAAGAGATACTGCTCAAGAAGCCGTGGACTGACGAAGAGACCGGCACCACCATGTTTCGCCTCAAGGACTTTGAGGCATTTCTCAAACGCAACAAGTTCTTTGAGTACAAGACACACAAGATAGCGCAGCGTTTGCGTGATCTGGGTGGGCAGAGCCGGTTGTTGCGGATCAAAGAGCGACCGGTGCGTGTCTGGGAGATACCCGCTTTTGACAGCGCAGAGGTGGAGCTTACCGCACCCAGCTTTGGCAACGGTACAGGCGAGGCACCCTTCTAATGGACACAAGCATTTTTCGCATCTACGGCCCACCGGGGACCGGCAAGACTACCGCACTACTCAACAAAGTAGATGAGGCCCTGTCCTCCGGGGTAGACCCGTTGCACATAGGTTACTTTGCCTTTACCCGGCAGGCGGCAAACGAGGCGGTGGAGCGGGCCTGTAAGCGTTTTAATCTGGAGCCCGCACAGTTGCCGTGGTTCAGGACGCTGCACAGCTTTGCCTTGCGCCTGTCTGGCATACGCCAAGAGCAGGTCATGCAGACAGAGCATTACAAAGAGCTAGGCCATGCTATCGGGTTTGACTTGCGGGACAACAATAGCCAAATGGACGGCGAAGACCTGTTTGATCTAAACAAGAACAGCAACCCGGTCATCAGCCTAATCAACCTCGCCCGCTTGCGTAAGATAGACCTGCGCCAGCAGTATGACGAAAGTCAGATGGAGATGTCTTGGACCACGGTCAAATACATCTCTGACTCACTGTCCGAATACAAAAACAGGCACCAGCTTTACGACTTCACAGACATGTTAGAGGTGTTTGTCCGTGAAGGCGCGCAGTTCTGCCCTCGTCTCGCCATCACATTTATAGACGAGGCGCAGGACTTGTCGCCCCTGCAATGGGACGTAGCGCACATACTGGAGCAACATTCTGACCGCATCTACTGCGCGGGAGATGACGACCAAGCCATCTACCGCTGGGCGGGCGCAGACGTAGAGCACTTTATTGGGCTCAACGGCGGCTACGAGGTTCTAGAGCAATCCTATCGTGTGCCAGCTTCTGTGCATCCGATGGCCCAACGCATAGCACGGCGCATCCACCGCCGCGTTCCAAAGACCTACATGCCACGCCAAGACCCCGGTAGCGTACAACGCATACCGACGACAGAGTATCTGGACTTCTCCGGGGGATCGTGGCTCGTGCTAGCACAAGCCGGGTACTTCTTGGCATCTACTGCCCAAGATCTCAAAAGCCGAGGCTTCCTGTTCAACCACCGCGGGAAACGGTCCATCTCAGAAAAACTGAGCGAAGCTGTCAATGGCTGGGAACAAATGAGAAAAGGTCGAAGAATCACCGGCAAGGCTGCACGAACCATCTACAGTTATATGTCCGTCGGCGACAGAATCAAGCGCGGATTTAAAAAACTTCCCGGCCTTGACGATGACGAGACCGTGTCTCTGGATGAACTGATCGCGCACCACGGCCTTGTGGAACTGGTGCATATTGTGGGCACAGCATGGTTAGAAACCAACATCCGCGACTGTGTGTGGCACGAGGCAATGGACAAGCTGCCTAGCACCGACCGTGCATACATCACGGCACTTTTGCGCCGGGGAGAAAAATTCAATGCAGTGCCTCGCATCACACTGTCCACGATCCACGGATCAAAAGGCGGTGAGGCCGACAATGTGGTGCTGTACACCGACCTGTCCCCCGCCGCGCAGAAAGCGGCAGAGCAAGCGCCAGACGACTTGCACCGGGTGTTTTATGTTGGGGTGACCCGCACCAAGCAGAACCTGTATCTAGTCGAGCCAGAGAACGTCGATAGGAGTTATTCGATATGACACAGAGAGAGTTATTTGAACGCGGTAAGTTTATCGCATCTGAAATCGAAAGGGCGTATGTACACGCCGACGACGATTGGAAGAAAGCGTACTACCACAATGCAGCCGAGTATCTCGCCAAAAACAAAATTGTTGAAGGCGGTAAACTCTGCGCGTTCTGTCGTGAGCGAGGTATGCCTGATCCACACCACCACAACGTCTGGGGCTCAATGGTGGCATCTCTACGCAAGATGGGCTGGATTGAAAAGATTGGCATGGTAGAGCCCACCACAAAGCACACGCACATCAATGCCGTGTGTCAGTGGGAGAGCAAGCTGTATCGGGGCGGTTGACCATGAAACGCAAAGAGATACTTGAGAAGGCAGAGAGCCTAGTCAACGGCCCACGGGCCCAAGACTACGGAGATGCCTACGACAACCACGAGCGCATAGCAAAGATGTGGTCTGTGCTGCTCGACACCGACGTAAGTGTCTCACAAGTCTACCAATGTATGGTTGCGGTCAAGCTGGCAAGGCTTATAGTGACGCCAGAACACGAAGATAGCTGGGTAGATATCTGCGGCTACGGCGCACTAGGAGGAGAAGGCAATGGCCTTACAGATGGCGATGTTCGCGCCAAAAAGTGAGTGGGTGCCCCCGGCAGAGTTGCCAGACATTTTCAGTGCGCCAAAGATCGCCATAGACGTTGAAACCCGTGACCCCAACATCAAGTCGAAAGGCCCCGGCTGGCCGACAGGTGATGGCGAGGTGGTCGGCTACGCTATAGCAGTGGACGGCTGGTCAGGCTACATACCTGTCCGCCACCAGCATGGCGGCAATCTGGACGAGCGCATAGTCAACAAGTGGCTCAAGAAAGTGTTTGAGTCCCCCGGCGACAAGATCATGCACAACGCCCAATACGATGCGGGCTGGATCCGGCGCATGGGTTTCACTATCAACGGACGCATCATCGACACCATGCTGATCGCGTCCCTGCTAGATGAGAACCGTTTCAGCTACAGCCTCAACGCGCTATCTTACGACCTGCTGGGTAAAGTAAAGCAGGAGCGGACACTACAGGACGCGGCCCGCGAGTTTGGTCTGGACCCCAAGGCGGACATGTGGAAGATGCCCGCCATGTACGTCGGGCCCTACGCAGAGGCTGACGCCAAGCTGACCTTGGACCTATGGGGCTATCTGTCTTCGCAGCTAACAAAAGAAGAGCTATGGCCCATAGCTGATCTAGAACTAAAGCTTCTGCCCTGCCTGATCGACATGACATGGAACGGGGTGCGGGTGGACCAAGACCGGGTGGAGCGCACACGCAATCATCTGGTCAAGAAAGAGAAAGAAACACTAGCTCAAATCAAGCGCGTAGCGGGGCAGGATGTAGAGCTATGGGCTGCGGCCTCTATCGCCAAGGCGTTTGACAAGCTCAGCATCCCCTACCCGCGCACAGAAAAGAACGCACCGTCCTTTACCAAATCGTTTCTGGCGGACCACCCGCACGAACTTGCACAACTTATTGTCCGTGCCCGCAACCTGAACAAGACCAGCGGCACCTTTATCAATACCATTATGAAACATTGCCATGCGGACGGGCGCATCCACGGGCATATCAACCAGATCAGATCGGATGATGGCGGCACTGTCTCTGGCCGCATCTCCATGTCCAACCCCAACTTGCAACAACTCCCGGCCCGCGACCCGGAGCTAGGACCCATGATACGCAGCCTGTTCTTGCCGGAAGAGGGTGAGCAGTGGGCGGCGATTGACTTCTCGCAACAGGAACCGCGGATCTTGGTTCACTATGCCTATGTGTTTGGCCGGTCACGGGGCACACATATGCGCGGCGTCGAAGAGTTTGTTGACGGCTACCGCAACAACCCGGACATGGACTTTCACACAATGGTTGCAGAGATGGCTGACATACCGCGCAAGCAGGCCAAGACAATCAATCTGGGTATGATGTATGGCATGGGCGTCAACAAGCTGTCAGACCAATTAGATATTGAGATTGATGAAGCCAAGGGCCTAGTTAGTCAGTATCACGAGCGGGTGCCGTTTGTGAAAGGACTGATGACTGGCGTGATGAACCGGCTCAACGACCGGTCATCTAGCGGGTCTATCCGCTCCATACTGGGCCGCAAGTGCCGGTTTGATCTGTGGGAGCCCGACACCTTCGCCATGAACAAGGCACTGCCATACAAAGAAGCTATAGATGAGTACGGCCCGACCACCAGATTGAAGCGGGCATACACCTACAAGGCGCTCAACCGGCTGATCCAAGCGTCCGCCGCGGACATGACTAAGCAAGCAATGGTGAATATTTATGAATCTGGGCGGGTGCCAATGGTACAAATTCACGATGAAATCGCCATATCTGTGAAAAATCGTGAAGATGCAGAGTCTATTGCCACGATCATGGAAAATGCTGTACCGTTAGAGGTGCCTAGCAAGTGTGATGTTGAGATCGGCGCTAGCTGGGGTGAGGCTGAGTAGCCTTATGTTCATATTTCCTCCCTTAACTCGGCTCTGGGCTCTGCTCAGAGCCACCTTTTTGCTTGTCACTGTACAAGATATCCTATATATTCGCTTACAGAACCACAATATATAGGGTCTTTTGCAATGGACATAACGAAATGGAAGTCTGTTCTCGTGCCGATTGAGGTGTACGAACAGATCAAAACCATAGCGAAGTCAGAGGGCCGCACGATCAGCGGCCAGCTTCGCATTATGTGGGAAGTATACAGGGAAACCAGAATCAAAAAGGCTGGCTAATGTCTAATAGACGCATCCCACGCAAACCCGGCCAACCGGCTAGGTCTAAGAAGCACAGTGATCTGTATACGGATGAAAACCCGAAGGGCACCATCCGCGGTCTGAAGTTTGCAACAGTCAAAGATGCACAGGCGTCGGTGGCAAAGATCCGGCGCTCTGGCCGTAGTCATGCCCACAAGACACAAGCTGCCATAGCGATGGAACAACGCGCAAAAGCTGCCAACAAAACCAGCGCGGCTGCGGTGTATCGTCGTTTTATTGAACAGCAAAAAGCCAAAACAGCTAAATCTTGACATATTTTTTTACCCGTAGTATGGGATAACTAACATCTAATCGTATAGCGAGGGTTTACTAATGCTGAAAAATCTACTCAAAATGTTTTTTCCGAGTTTCTTTGAAGAGCCGGAAAAGACCGTGATTGCCAAGAAGGCTCCGACCGTGGCTCCTCCCAAGAAGCGGGGCAGGCCCAAAGGGAGCAAAAACAAGGTGGGTCCAATAGAACGGGCCGCTAAAGCTCGTGAAAAGATCGCCGCCAAAAAGAAAGGGCGTCCGAAGAAAAATGCTTGATGCTGCTTTGGTATGTCTGGCTACAGCCATTTACTTTGAGGCACGGGGTGAACCCTTTGTCGGACAGTCGGCTGTAGCTCACGTTGTGTTGAACCGGGTGCAAGACACCCGGTTCCCCAACGATGTGTGCTCTGTCGTAAAGCAGGGCCCGACATACTCTTGGAAGCCCGACTTTCCTATCCGTAACATGTGCCAGTTTAGCTACTACTGCGACGGCAAGTCTGACCGGCCTACCGAAGAAGAGGCGTGGCAGACCGCGGTCCTCGCAGCTTTTGGCGCTATGACTGACCGCACATACGATCCCACAGACGGGGCAACCCACTATCACGCTGACTATGTCAGTCCAGAGTGGGCAGAGGTCAAATATCAGACTGTGCGGATTAACGATCATATCTTTTATCGCTGGGAGGGTTACAGATGAGAACTTGTCCAGAATGTGGCGGTGAGGGAGAATGTGAATATGAAGTCGCCGTATCCGCGCCTATGGCATGGACCGGGGGCTGGCTGGAAGGCCGCATCATGGAGTGTCAACTTTGCGAGGGAAGTGGAGAGGTAGACGATGAATATGATGAGGAAGGTGAAGAATAGAGAACTACAATATGCACCAAACTGTATTGGTAGCCCCGGAGCCATACAACGTCGATTAGACATGGGCTGCTGCCCAAAGTGCTGGTGCCATATGGGCGGTTCAAATCATTGCAAAAAATGTAACTTAACTATTGGAGAAACTCGTGAAATGCCCGAAATGCAAAGCAAAGACGGGGGTGTACAACAGCCGTCCGTATGAGGACAGCATCCGCCGCAACAGGGAGTGCCCTTACTGCAAACACCGGTTTGCCACCGTTGAAATCTTGGTAGAGCCCAAAGCCCGCGGACGACCGACCGTGGTGCCCTTGAAGCCCAAGAAAATCAAAAAACGGCGGCTTACACCGCGGGTAGATATAGTGCGTGACATAGACCTTATGTCCGACGAAGAGCTAGAAGCGGCAATACATGAGGGCACATTAGATTTTGACAAATTAGACTGAAATATATGTTGCAATTCGCATACAGTCGCTTATATTAATACTCGTAAGGCCCCCAAGCTTTACATGTTCCCGTAGTTGAAACCCCCGGAGAGAAATCTTCGGGGGTTTTTTTTATTTGACAACATCTGGCGGCGCACATATATAAGAGTTGTCTCATATAACTACGGGAGAAAGAGATGACAAAAACCTTTGAATTGCCTCCTATCGCCGTCGATCTGGTGAACCGGGTGAGCGGCATTTCCAGTATTGTCGGCGACGTTACCGCCATTGGTGGCGATGCGCGGATCATGGCTTGGGCAGGAAAGAGTGACTATTGGCTGTGGCTTGTGTTGGACGACGAGAAGCAATTTCGTGTCCTGATCGATGTCGATGAAGCGCCGGACGATAAACTGTATAACATCGTCGGCTATTGTAACTTTCACAACATCCAGCATGAGTTTGCTGGAGAGGATCACCGCGACGACCTTGGCGTAATGGGGAGGGACCAAGATGCACGTTAGTCGTAAGAAGGAAAAAGAACTTTTCGATATCGTCCGCGGCATGGAGTACACTGATGCTGTGGTTAAAGTTAACACCGCAGTAGCGGCTCAAGTCACGAACATTGCAGCCAAGGGCGATTACAGCCGTGAGGCCGTCGAAGCAGCAGAAAATCTGCTTGCGGCGTGGATAAGGGTACAACGCGGATGAGCGAAGATCTTGAAAAGCAGTTTGATTATGCAGGGAACGAAATGAACGCCCTGCTGGATAAACTCGAAACCGAAGGGTTTGATACCGGCGCGGTGCTGGGCGGGACTTTGACGGCCTTGTTGTTCCGGCTCGTAGTCGCAAGCCCCAACGGCAGCACCGCTATCGGCATGTTGTCGTCCGCTATGCACCAAGCAGCAACCATCGCCCGCGCATATGATGAGGAAGAGGAGACCAAGCATTGAGCACGGTCCTTGAACATCAAGAAGCAGCCGCGCTGCTGAACCAAGCCATAAACGCCGTCAATGATCTGTGGCTGGAGATGGATGGCGAAGGCAAGCCCTTTCTGGATGAGGCAATTAGCAAGCTCCACGAAGCGCAGTCCCTAATGCTGAAAGCGCGGTTGCGGGTCGAGAACGACTGACGAAAACTGCACAGGTTTTTGTATTTGGCGAGGGGTATGAAGGAACAAGGCCAGTAAAACTAGGGCTCCGCTTCGGCGGGGCCCTTTTTTGTAACGTGTAACCTTATATAGCTCTGAAAAAAGAAAAAATAAAAAACACAAAAATATAGGCGTTACACGTGTTACAAAAGTTACAATCTTCTGTAACTGTTATTGAGCAAGGATTACAGAGAACAAGATATGTAACTTTTTTATTCAAGTGTAACACCAAAAAAGTTACAAATCGGCCTAATGGGGGGTCTACGATGTTTTTTCATAAAAATATTTTTGCTCTATATAAGTGTTACGGGGTAAAAGAGGTATGAGACTTGACCTTTTTAACTGGAGAAACCCTGTATGCCTGCTAAAGCCGTTGTAAAGAAAGAAACTCGGGGCCGTAAACGAGCCACGGTCAATCACCCTTTGACCCGCAAGCAAGAGCTTTTCGTAAAAGAACTGGTCAGCAAGGACGGCCAGATCACCTTGAGAGAGGCGGCTATCAACGCCGGTTACTCTGCCACGTCAGCGCACACGCGGGCATATGAGCTTACCAATCCAAACATCTCGCCGCACGTCGTGGCGGCTATTCAGTCTTACCGTCGGGAACTAGACGAAAAGTACGGGATCACATACCAGCGTCACATCCGGGACCTGCAAAGCATCCGGGATCTAGCGTTACAAAACGGGGCTTACTCTGCCGCCGTCCAAGCTGAGTATCGCCGGGGCCAAGCGCAGGGCGACATTTATGTAAGCAAATCTGAAATCCGTCATGGGTCTATCGACAGCATGAGTAAGGATGAAGTTTTGAAAGCTTTGGAAGAGATCAAGGACAGCTATGCCCCAATCACCATCGACGTCACGCCCGAAGAGAAGAACACAAGCAATCGCGACAAAGCGAGAGGGCGGCTTTTACAAGCAGATGAAGGAAGCGGCACAGAGGTCGAGCCGGAAACTGTTACTGACCCGGATTGAGAACTGGGTCGGTGCCGGTATCCCGGACCTTTTGATATGTGATGAATCTGGCGCGTTCCATCTGGTCGAACTGAAATATCTGACAGGCAACGCCGTCACCTTGCAACCGTCACAAGTTGCGTGGCTGGCTCGGCACGACCACGCCAGTTGCTGGATTTTGATTAAACGCCAGCGGTCGGCACTGGACCCGGCGGAGTGTTTATTGTATCGGGCCAAAGACGCGGTAGACCTGAAGATGGACGGGCTGGCCGCGGTCGAGCCTGTCTTTCATTGTGACCAGCCGTTTGACTGGGAGAAACTTTTTGGCTTGATATGTCCGACATAATCCCATAATAATGGGACATCGTTGAAAACTATGGGAGAACAAAACGATGAATGAACACACTGGGTTTGAATTGCCCTTGTCTGATTATGAGAAGGGATTTTTGACAAGCTACTATGAGTCAGAAGTCGTGCCGGATCTAAAGGACGGGGTCGAGCAAAATTGGTATGGCACCAATGTTGGCTTGCGGATGTTTGATTTGAACGTCTGGCTAGACGAAGAAACTGGCCAGCCGGTTTGCGTGGTTTATCAGTGCGTCGAAAAAGACGGTGAACTGGTGGCGGATACTAGCACAAGCTGGTTTTTAAAGGAGGTGGGCTAATGAACAGATACAGAATTGACCTGTCGGGACAGAGTGTCGGCTTGGACTTTGATGTGGAGTTATACGTACACGCTGACAGCTTACGGGACGTTACTGACATGTTCGTTGAGTACCACATTGTCAGACTTCAACACATATCCCCGGACGATCAGGCTGACAGCATAAGGGACGTTGAAAATTGGGAGGCAGGACGATGAAAGTTTCTGAACTGATCGAACTGTTGCAATGCGAGGATCAAAACTCTGTGGTCAAGATAGCTCGGTATCAGTCGTTTTATGGCTGGGATGATCTGTCAAATCCGACCGTAGGGTCGGCCTTCTGTGACGACGAATTTGTAACTGGTCACGAAAACGAAACGAACGACCGTTGCAACCAAATAATCACCATTAGCTAAGGGAGCAAAAAATGAGCAAATGGCAAATGACGAAGGAATATCGTCCGAACCTGAAAGAGAAAAATGTGTATTTTGTGGGGACAAAGAGCGACCCTCAAAGGCGTCGGTTTTACACCCAAGAAACGGCGCTAATTTATCTCAGACAAAAACTGGAAAATGAAATCGCCGACGCGGCAGATTGCATGAAACATGCCGCCTGTCACGCTCAAGCCGCTTATCGGACATTGGCTGATAATGTCCGTAATCCAAACATTGACGCGGGCGACGTCGAGGCGCTGGGCTGGCACAGCCAAAAGCTTTCCGATATTGCCCGGGAATATGAACTGGCGGACTGTATGCAAAACCCGCTTTCATTGGACGACCTGTCCGCGTTTATGACGCCAGAACTGGCCGCAGAATTTAGAGCAAACGGGCGGCCTTAATGGGGTTAATTTTAGATTTTATCGCCCGCCTGTTCTATGGCGACGACTGGACCCGGCACACTAAAAAAAGCCGCCGAACCCGTCGCCGACGATAACCTAATTAGCCCCGCCAATATCTGGCGGGGTTTTTTCTTGCAATAGTATGCGATAAAGCCCATATAAAAGATAACTGAAACAAACGGGGGCAATCATGCCGAAAATTAATCACGAAAAAATCGCGCTTTATCTGGAAAAACTGGTCGCGGGTTGGGACGAAGAACTGGCCCGGGAAATGATCGAAAACCTGACCCCGGACGAACGGGTCCATCTGTCCCGGCTGTTGGACATATGCCGAAAAGGAAAACCCGCCCCGGCCTGATAACTGGCCCGCCCTGACCGGCGGGCCTTTTCTTTTAAAATTTCTATTTGCCAAAATATGCGAATATATGAGATAAGCAAAACAGACATAAACAACGGGAGCAAAAACGATGTTAAAAACTGTAGAACTAAGCACGGCAAAAAAGACTAGCGGATGCGCCGTAACCTATCGCGCCGGGTCGGCTAATAAATTTGATACTTGCCCGGCATCTTGCAAGCTCAACCCTAGCGGGCGCGGTTGCGGCGCTGGTCAAGTTGATCACGACTATCTGGACGCCGTTTTAGATGCAAAACCAAAACGGGGGCATTCGTTCGGTTATTCCCATTTTGACCCGCTATTTTGGGCGCATAAATTGCGGGCGGGCAAAACTGTTTTAAATTACAGCGCCGATAGTCTGGCCGCCGCCTATGCTGTTTTTTCAAACAAGGTTGCGCCGGTCGTCGTCGTCGTAAAGGATAGTTTTTGGAAGAATGGCAAAAACGCCACAATAAATCGCGACGATATGCCGACGCCGCCGGTCCCGGTTGTACGTTGCCCGGCGGAATATAACCCGGCGGTAAATTGTCGTAATTGCGGGGCAGAAAAGGGGCCATTGTGCGCCCGTCTCAATCGGTCGTTTATCGTCGGATTTACCGCGCACGGGGCCAGCAAGAAAAAGGCCGCAACCGACGACCCGGGCGGATGTTATGCCGCTGGCGGTAATGTCGCGCTCCATTGGCAGGCGACGACCGAAACGCCGGACACTGGCGAAACCGACGGTGAAAAGCTTTTACGTTTTGCCCGGGGGTTGCCGCCCGGTTCTGTATTGCGCCACCATATCGCGGGGGACATTGGTATTGATGAAAATTCTCATGATTGGTTTTTAGCAGGTGAGACATGGGAAAGCCATTTCGACGCAAAATAAACCGGGTTTTATACTGGCCCCGAAACCCCGCCCGCTGGCGGGGTTTTTTCGTCGGTAAGAAAATTTAAAATTTTCTAGACATATATAGGTCAAAATGCGATAAACCGCATATGGCCTTTTTTTCAGGGGTTCGGGCCGCCCCACAATTATGGGAAACCAAAACGATGAACCACAATATCGAAAACAGCCAAAACACTCTCACCCGCCTGCTGGAAAAGGTACGCGACGACGCGGCCAGAAAAGCCGACTATATCGCGCCGACGCATGAATTGCAGAAAACGACCGGCGACGATGGAACGGCCCGTATCACAATTGAACAGAGCCGGGGCGTGCCCACTAAAGAGCTAGTTGTTAATCCGGTTGCGTTCGGGCAAATGGCCAGCGACGCCGGGATTGACGTCCGGACGGCCCGCCGGTTGCAGGAAAATTACGCCCCGCAATTTGACGGCCTGATAAATGCAATCTGGCAAAATGAGCCGAAAGTGCGGATGTTGCGGACGTTTGAAAATTACGCCCCGTTTTCTGATTTGGGCGAATGCCGGGCCATTGTGTCTGACAAGTTTAAGACGTTTGACCATGTGAACTTGTGCAATAGCGCTTTGCCTCAATTGATGGATAGCCCGGCGCAATTGCAGGTTGTGAATGCCGAAATAACGGACCGCCGCCTATATCTGCGGTTTCGGTCGCTGGTTCAAACTGGCGAGGGGGCAAACGTCGGCGACATTATGGCAAACGGCCTTGGCCTGCAAAACAGCGAAACGGGCGCGGGTTCGGTGTCGGTGTATCAAATAGCTTGGACGCTGGCTTGCTTAAACGGGATGCAGACGCAAAATAAAACCCGGTCCAGCCACATTACCAGCGCCCGTGATACCGACGACTGGGGCTTGTTGTCGGACGCCGCAAAGGATGCCGATAATCATGCGCTAGAATTGAAAATTCGCGATTTGGTCGGCGTCTATTCTAGCCGGGACGCGTTCGACGGCGTGCTGGACGCTATGCGGGCCGCCGCTGGCGACGTGATCGACGGCGAGGCAATCGACAAAACCGACGTTGTGCAAAACCTTGGAAAGGTAATGCAATTGACCAAAAAAGAAACGGGCGACGTTTTGAACGGCCTGTTGGATACCATCGGCCAAGCCGGTTACGAAAACGACCGGCCCCTGTCCCGGGCGACGTTGGTTAATGCTGTAACGGCGGTCGCCAATAAAGCCGACGCCGACGACGTCGATATGTGGCAACAGCGGGGCGGCCAATTGCTGGCCATGAAACCCGCCGACTGGGGACGGGTCGCCGTCGCCGCATAGCTGGCCCCCTAACCCTCACACTGGCCCGCCCTAATCGGCGGGCCTTTTCTTTTCTGGGAAGATATGCGACAACGGGGCATCACTAACTGATAACGGGAACAAAACAGATGAAAAACGAAAACACGATACTGGACCGCTTAACCTGCAAAAACGGGACCGAACCGCCCGCTGGCGGCCTTGGCCACCGTCTCGCCGACAACGTCGCTATCTGGCATGATAAAGACGGCGTCCGGCATTGGATGGACGGGAGCGCGACATATGCCGCCGACAGGACCGGCGACGTCATGCGCCGCGTTACGCTGGCGGACCAGCGGGCCGGGGATTTGATAAAGCGGAAACCGGACGCCCGGACCGTTTATGTCGTCAATTTTCGCGAACGCAAAAAGCCGGGCAAGCCGGCGGTCTATTCGCTGTCCCCGTTCGACGATATGAACCGGGAAATTTTCCTGAAAGAAACAACCCCGGTTTACGTCGGCTTCACGTTCTAGCCCCTAGGCCGCCCGCTGGCGGCCTTTCGCCCCCGCTGGGCTATTACCCAGCGGGGGTTTTTTTATGCCCGCTGGCGGGCGTTCTAGCCCCATTAACGCCAGTTAATCATGCCGCGGGCCGCCGCCCGTAACCTATCTGAAACGTATCGCGAACCGCTGGCCGTCTGGCTGGCGGTATTTTTTAAAATTTCCGGGTCGTGATGCGCTGGCCGCTGGCCGTGATACGCGACCGGCTGGCCGTCGATCTGGCGTCGCTGGCCGTTGCGCTGCGGTCCGGATTTTTTCCGCCGGGCGCTGCATTTTTCGGGCCGGGATGCGCGAACCGCTGGCCGTTTGGCCCGGCTGGCGGGCCGTGATGCGCGGGCAGGGGCCCCGGGTTATCGGGTCAAAAACCGCAGAAATCCGCCATTTTTCGCAAAAATCGAAAATCGCGCCACGGGGGGTGGCGGCGCAGGCAAGGGCCATGTTTCTGTCAAATAATTATGTGAAAAACGATATGAATGTTTCACGTGAAACATTGCCTAATAATTAGGCAGATGCTCAAGGGTTGTTCACTGCCAAATAATTGTGCATATTTTTGCACATATTTTGTGCAAATAGGGGCCCCTGATGGATGTTTCAGAACAGCAGGCAAAGTTGCAGCTAAGACTGGCGCAACTTGAGAAGAATGAAGCTTGTCAGGACAAGTTTCTGACTTTTGTAAAAGTCATGTGGCCCGAGTTCATCGCAGGGCGGCACCATAAAATTATTGCTGAAAAGTTGGAGCGCGTAGCTAGCGGTGATCTGAAACGTCTGATCATCAACATGGCCCCGCGGCACACTAAATCTGAGTTTGCATCCTTCTTGTTTCCAGCATGGATGATGGGCAAGAACCCAAAAATGAAGATCATTCAAGCCACGCATACGACAGAACTTGCGGTCAACTTTGGCCGCAAGACCAAGAACCTAATCGACAGTGACGAGTACAAGGAGGTGTTTCCAGATGTCAAATTGGCTGCTGACAGTAAAGCTTCTGGTCGTTGGGACACTGCTTCTGGCGGGATGTACTACGCCGTTGGCGTGGGATCCAACCTTGCCGGGCGTGGTGGCGACTTGGTAATTATTGACGACCCGCACTCAGAACAGACGGCGATGTCCGCGAACGGCTTTGACGATGCTTGGGAGTGGTACACCGGGGGCCCCCGACAGAGGCTCCAGCCGGGTGGGTCGATAGTTTTGGTCCAGACCCGGTGGTCCGAGAAAGACATGACGGGGCAGTTGCTCCGTGCAATGGCTAAAGACCCGCTTGCTGACCAGTGGGAGATTGTCGAGCTACCGGCTATTTTTGAAGACGGCACCCCGTGTTGGCCGCAGTTCTGGTCTCTTGATGATCTGACCGCGGTCCGCGCATCTATTCCTTTGAACAAATGGAACGCGCAGTACCAGCAGAATCCGACGGGTGAGGAGAACGCGATCATCCCGCGGCAGTGGTGGAACAAGTGGGAAGAGAAGCAGATACCCAATCTTGAGTATGTGATCCAGAGCTACGACACGGCGTTTTCAAAGCGTGAAACGGCGGACTATTCTGCAATTACAACGTGGGGTGTGTTTCGGCCAGAGGAGATAGGCGGGCCGCCTGCTTTGATACTTTTGGACAGTAAGAAGGACCGCTGGGACTTTCCGGAGCTAAAGCAGGTTGCTTTGGATCAATATAAATACTGGGAGCCGGACACGGTAATTGTGGAAGCCAAGGCGTCTGGTATGCCGTTGACACATGAGTTGAGAAACATGGGCATACCTGTTGTTAACTTTACGCCGAGCAAGGGTAATGATAAGGTTACGCGAGTTCACTCCGTGTCGCCGTTATTTGAAGCTGGTATGGTTTGGGCCCCCGACACCACCTTCTCTGAAGAGTTGATAGAAGAGGTGGCGGCTTTTCCCAACGGGGAGCATGATGATTTGGTCGATAGCATGACGCAGGCTTTGATGCGTTATCGGCAGGGCAACTTTGTTCAGCTGCCCAGTGACGATTGGGACGATGAGGACACGGGAATGCAGGTTAGGGCTTATTACTGATGGCCGAAGTATATCGAGGCTTTCTTCCGGGCGAGTCCACGTTAGGTGATGTGCCTATTGTGGGGCCCGTGTACAGTTCTTTATTTCCTATAGAACGAGATGTTCTTACACCCCCTGAAACCACTTACGAATATCCGTATGGGGAAGACGCGGGCTTTCGTTACGCTACGACAACACCGGGCGAATATGGCGAACCGCGGTTAGGGACTCCTGCTGCGGTACAGGGTATTCTTGATTTCGTTCAGTTCTTGAAAGAAGACCCCAAAGCGGCGGCGTCTGCTATTGGCGAGGGCATCATGTCCATACCCGAGCAGCAGTATTACGGTGGTTTGGCGCTCCTTCAGGGGGCGGACCGTGCGTATAACCCAGAGACCGGGGAGACTTATACATATGATCCTTTTCTAATAGCAGGCCCACAAGCGGTAGGCTCTAATATTGCTATCAGACAAGCCATAAAGGCAGGGGATCGTGGAACCTTTGTGGGCATGTTGGCGTCTGCCGACACGCCGGGCATAAATCCAAAGTTTGCTGCTGGAATTAAAAAAGCGGAAGGGGAAGCGCAGGCACGATTAGAAGCCGGAGAAGACCCTCGAAAAGTATTTGCCGATACTGGGTTTATGCGTGTCAACGTGGACTCTCGACCAGATCGGGGGCCAAACGACCCGCCTTTGGAAACCCGGATGGTTTTCGATATTCCAGATGATTTGAACAAGATCAACGTCAAAGGTGTAATACCAGAGTCGGTACTGGAGAAAGTGTCTTCTGGCGCGTCCGGTAAGCAGGTTTTGGATGCTTTTGAGAGTTTAAAGAATCCACGGGAATACTTTGTAGAGAACGGATACGCTGGGGGACGATACGGCAGAAGCGTTAATTTTAAGCTGAGCCAGATTATGGGGAAAGATCATCCTCTCTTTGAGGTATTTCCTGATTTAGGCGATGAAATAAATGTTCGTTTTGTAGAAAACCCCGGCAAAGGTTCAGGCGGCCATTGGCGTGAGCAAGACAACACCATAGCGATTGGTGCTCAATATCTGGATAGTGACCGGTTTACTGCGACCACAATGGTGCATGAGATTATGCACGCTTTGCAAACTCGTGGTGATCTGCCGGGCGGTTCAGCCCCCTTCCTTGTACCGTCTAGGGTCCAGACCAACATTTTGAAAAATTTTGCTTTGTTAGAGACGACGAAGACTTTGTCTGAGCCGCAAGGCCCAAATGGCTTGAATGTTTTTGAGTTTTTGGAGGGATATGGCCCACCTCGCCCTAAAGGCGAAAAAGACGACATGATTAAATTGATAGATCAGGCTCGTTTTAATGTAAAAAATGCAAACCCCGGGGCCCCGGATAATTTATCTAGAATGTGGCCCGGAAGTTTATATAGCTCTGCCCCGCAAGATCTGGACAATATGCCGTATGCCGCGGAGGTGAAGACAGAGATGCTTCGTATCATAGCGGAAAACGAGGCACGTGCTCAAAAGACCGCTGATACGTATGCCGCTTTGGGTATTGATTATAGCCGTGCCCCGGACCAGTTTGGTTCCCTTAGACAGGGCCCTTCTGCCCAAGGGAACTATTATCGCACACGCGGTGAGTTCATGGCTCGGTTAGCCGAAGCTTATGCGGTTGCAACGGAAGGTCGGGACGTTGCTTCACGTAGAAAACTTTTCCCGATGGATTTGGCAGATCCACAGAAGCGTATTTTGCCGTCCCCCGATGCTCCCGGCGGGACGCAAGGCTTGTTGGGCACCAGCGTGGGCAGGGCGTATGGCGTCACTGCGGGCGACGACAAAATGCGGGGCACCATGCTTTTTGACCGCAGCGGGCTACTCACAGACTATCCGTCAGAGCGCGGGCTAGTTGATATAGCCGCAGATGATAGTCGCATAGCTGGTGGTTTAATTAACGTGGATAAGTTGCCTGACAAAATTAAGAACAAGCTAGAATACCCTAAAAAAGCGGAAGGCGGCGTAGTGAGCTTGTTAGATTTAGCACAAAGCACGGGCCGCGGGCCTATGGGAATAAACGCTTTAGCCCCGGTAGCTAGAGAAATGAACCGGCCTATGGTAAGTTAGGGCCAAAGGAGACAACGCATGGCACGTGAACCGATTGCAGGCATGGTGGAAAAAAACATTCCGTCTCAAATAGATATGGACGACGTGGCGGCAGAGGTAGAACTGGCTATGCCCCCGGGTGCCACAGAAAACATCGTGGACTTTCAAGGCACGGCGCAGAACATGGACATTGAGATCCTGCCGGATGACGACGGCGGTGTGACGATTGATTTCGACCCCAAGGATCAGCGGGGCGAAGGCGATGACTTTTATATGAATTTGGCAGAAGAGATCCCGGACAGGGAGCTTGGGCGCATTGCTGGCGAGTTGTTGTCAGAGTTTGATGCGAACAAGTCAGGCAGACAGGAGTGGGAAGATGCTTACGCCAACGGTTTGGAGCTTCTTGGTTTCTCATACGAAGAAAGAGCCCAGCCGTTCAGAGGAGCTACCGGTGTTACGCATCCCCTGCTTGCAGAGGCAGCTACACAGTTCCAAGCGCAAGCCTTTAACGAGTTGTTGCCTGCGTCGGGCCCAGTGCGTACTGCGGTCTTAGGCGCAGAAACAAGAGAGAAAGAGCAGCAGGCCCTTCGGGTAAAACAGTTTATGAACTACTACATTACCAACGTGATGGAGGAGTACACCCCGGAACTTGACCAAATGCTGTTTTTCCTGCCGTTGGCAGGGTCTACCTTCAAAAAAGTTTACTATGACGAAACACGTGGACGGGCTGTAAGCAAGTTTGTGCCTGCTGAGCACCTCGTTGTGCCGTATGAAACGTCAGATTTGGAGACCTGCCCCAACATCACGCAGGTAATTCGCATGTCGTTGAACGATTTGCGGAAGAAACAGGTGTCTGGGTTCTACTTGGACATCAATGTGATACCGGCACAGGGTGAATCAGGCTCCGTGGACGACGAAATCCAGCGTATTGACGGTGTTACGCCCTCTCAGATCGACTATGACTGCACTATTTTGGAGTGTCACGTCGATTTGGACCTTGAGGGGTACGAAGATACCGACGATGACGGTGAATTTACCGGTATTAAGATACCATATGTGGTTACAATCAGTCAGGACAACGGTCAAATCCTGTCTATTCGCCGTAATTACCGCGAAGATGACCAAGATAAGCGGAAAATACAGTATTTCGTGCATTATAAGTTCCTTCCGGGCTTTGGTTTCTACGGTTTGGGGCTTATTCACACGATTGGCGGGCTGTCACGGACCGCCACGGCGGCACTGCGACAGTTGATCGACGCTGGTACGTTGTCCAACCTCCCAGCGGGCTTCAAAGCCCGCGGACTACGGATCAGAGACGACGATGACCCGTTGCAGCCCGGTGAGTTTCGCGATGTTGACGCTCCCGGAGGGGCTATTCGTGACAGCCTGATGCCGTTGCCATTCAAGGGGCCCGATCAGACCCTGTTTAACCTGTTGGGCTTTGTAGTGCAGGCCGGGCAGCGGTTTGCGACGATCACGGACCTGAAAGTTGGCGATGGGGACCAGCAGGCGGCGGTAGGAACGACTATTGCGATGCTGGAACAGGGCTCTCGCGTGATGAGTGCGGTGCATAAACGCCTGCACTATGCCATGCGAATTGAGTTCAAGATGCTGGCACGGGTGATGTCAGAGAGCTTGCCGCAAGAATACCCGTATACGGTGGAGGGTGCAGAGTCCTCTGTGATGGCGAGTGATTTTGATGACCGGATTGACGTGATTCCGGTATCTGATCCCAACATGTTCAGTCAGGCGCAACGCATTGCCTTGGCGCAGACCAAGCTGCAACTGGCAGGTGCGGCCCCGGAGTTGCACAACATGTATGAAGTGTACAAGGACATGTACGAGGCTCTGGGTGTGAAAGACATAGACCGGGTGATGAAGAGCATCCCGGACGAGGAGCCGACACCTAAAGATCCGGCGCAGGAAAACATTGACTCAATGGACATGGTGCCGTTGCAGGCGTTTGAGGGGCAGGAGCATGAAGCGCACATTATGGCTCATATGGTTTTTGGCTCTACTCCAATGGTTGCGGGAATGCCTGCGATTGCTATGGCGCTTCAGAAGCACATCATGGAGCACGTAAAGATTGCAGCCCGTGAGCGGGCGGCGGTGCAGTTTATTCAGTCTAGGCAGGCGGTTGGCGGTGCTGCGGCAACAGAAGAAGAGATGTTGCAGATTGAGGGTCTGACAGCGCAGTTTATTGCCGAGGGTATGCAGATGGTGAAGCAGATGTCTCAGCAGGTATCGGGTCAGGGCCCGGATCCGCTGGTCAAGCTCAAGGAGCAGGAGCTTCAAATCAGAGCGCAGTCCGAGCAGGCGGACGCACAGCTTGATGCTGCTAAACTTGATCTGGACGCACAAAATCAGCGGATGCGCTCTGAGCAGTTCCAGCAGCGGCTGGCTAGCCAAGAGAGGCAGACAGCAGCGCGTATTGATGCCGCAAGGGAGCGGGAGTTGTTAAAAAATAGAGGAAGTTAATTAAGTTGAACTACGGGAAAATACATGGATCCAGTAACTGCTATGGCGACTGCTTCGGCAGCGTTTGGGGCTCTTAAAAAAGGTTTTGCGATAGGACGAGACATTGAGTCTATGGCCTCAGACTTGTCCAGATGGATGGGTGCACTTTCGGACCTAGACCAAGCTGAAAAAGAAGCTAAGAACCCACCTATATTTAAAAAACTGTTTGCTGGTCAATCGGTCGAGCAGGAAGCTGTAATCGCTTTTGCAAACAAGCAAAAAGCGGAACAGCAAAGATATGAGCTAAAACAATGGATTAGCCTCACTATGGGTAAGTCCAAGTGGGACGAGTTGGTCAAAATGGAAGGCCAGATCCGCAAACGCAGGCAGGAAACCCTGTACGCTCAAAGAGAGCGGCGGCGTAAGTTTGTCGAGATTGTCGCTTGGATCGTGATGATAGGCGCAGGTATAGCTGTGCTTACATCTTTTGTTCTTTTGCTAAAGGCGCACTCGGCAAATGCTGCGGAGCAGATGACGGTTTGCCGTAAGGTTAAGTGTGAGAAGCTTGAAGACAAACAGATGGTTTGTGTGTTTCGAGGCCAGAACAATACCATTGAGTCTCAGTTTTTTGGGTATGGAGAGTTCATACCGCAAGAATATCAGTGCAAGTATGACCCCAAAGCTCGAAAGGATATCACAGTTCAGGAGACTTTGAGGGCCATACGGGAGAGCCAGAAATGAGTAAGAAGTTTCAGAAAGACACAGCATATGCCAAATATGATCTAGACGGGGATGGAGAGATCACGGACGAGGAGCTTGAACAGGCCAAAGAGATACGTGAGACAGAAAGAGACTTGCGTAAAAGCCTAGCTCAGTTGCGTATGGCTAGATACACGCTGGTGGGTATGGGCCTGTTTACCGCAGCGATGTTTACGCCTTGGATTAGTATTGAACGCATAGAGGCGCTGAGCGAGATAAGTAATTTATTTTACATTAGTGGAGCAGGCATCGTTGGGGCCTACATGGGCACCACTGCTTGGATGTCTCGGAAGTGATTGATGCGTTTCTTCTGTTGGTTTATCTCGGCACAGGAGATTTCCGGAAGCTAGAGTCCGGGAACATGTACTTTTACAATGTTACAGAATGTAACTATTTTGCTGCACAAGTATCTAAGAGGTATGGAAACTACAGTTATTCGCAACATATTGACCCTAAAGACAGAGTAACGGCATACTGTGTGCCGCGACAGGTAAACCCTGATACCACAAAAGTTTACTGATGGATTTAGATCAGCGCATATCTTGGCTCAAGATGCGAATAGCAGAAGCCAAAGCAAGGATAGAGGTACAGCAAAATGATGAGTCTACTAGGAAGCCTGCTGGGCTTCGGGACGAGCTTTCTGCCGGAAGTTCTGAATTTTTTCAAAGCGGGTCAGGAGCACAAGCAGAAGCTAGAAACAATGAAGTTGCAAGCAGAGTTGATGGAGAAACGCTCCGCTCTGAAATTGCAAGAATTAGACAAGCAAGCCGATATCGCCGAGACAAAAGGGATATATGAGCATGATCGAAGCATTGACGCTGGCGGATTTGTCAACGCTCTTCGCGGCAGTGTGCGCCCTGTTATTACTTATGCCTTCTTCCTGATGTTCGCAGCCACTGAAGTGGTGATTATTGTGAAGGTCATGGAGACCGGGGGAGACTGGAAGGACGCGGTGGAACTAATGTGGACGCCTGAAACACAGGGTTTGTTTGCAGCCATCATGTCCTTCTGGTTCGGTAACCGAGCGGTTAGTAAATACATGAAAGGCAAGTAATGGAATCTAATTTTTTCAAAAGCCTTGAGATGGTTCTCAAGCATGAGGGTGGTTTTGTGGATCATCCGGAAGATCCCGGGGGAGCCACTAACAAAGGCATCACTCACAAAACTTATTCTGACTTTCTAGGCAGGCCCTTGGAAGACGTGAATGAGCTACGTAACATACCTGACGAGCATGTAGAGCTAATCTACAAGGAGGGATACTGGGATAAAGTCAAAGGCGATCAATTACCCGGCGGGGTAGACTTTTGCATCTTCGATTGGAGCGTTAACAGCGGGCCGGGTAGAGCAGCAAAGGCTTTGCAGAAAGCCGTGATGGCCGCGCAGGATGGGGCGATTGGTCCCATGACATTAGCTGCTGTATCGGAGTTTAATGCAGAGGACATCATTAAGTCTGTAACGGAAGAGCGTGAGGCGTTTTACCGTAGTCTCAAGACTTTTGATACTTTTGGTAAGGGTTGGTTGCGTCGAAACGAAGAAACACGTGACTTCTCATTAGAACTGATATAAAAACATATCAGATTTAATGTGGAGATATACGAGTGGATGAAATTTATTTTGCTGAAGCCGTGTTTCGTATCATACGGGAGCGGCGGCAAGCAGTATATGATTTGCTGATTTACGATAATGTGAACAGTATGGAGCAGTATCGTGAGCTTATGGGGAACTTAAAATCCCTAGATCACGTGGAACAGGAACTCAAGAGCCTGCTAGAAAAACAGGAGCAAAGTAGTGAATGAAGCGCAAGTTGACTTGTCAGACGTAGCAGAAGGTGTCGCAAACCTTTCAGCAGCATACAAAGACGCTACGGACAAAGTTTTAGACCCCGATGCAATCGGCGGTTCCCTCCTAGATCGAATGCCAGACCCTACGGGCTGGCGTCTTTTGATTCTTCCCTATCGTGGAAAAGGTAAAACTGACGGCGGTATCTATCTCCCAGACAAGGTTGTCGAGGAAAACACGGTATCGACGCAGGTCGGATATGTCCTCAAAGTGGGGGCATTGGCGTATCAGGACTCTGAAAAGTTTCCAGCAGGCCCGTGGTGTGAACAAGGAGACTGGGTAATGTTTGCTCGGTATTCGGGATCACGCTTCCGGATTGATGGGGGCGAAGTTCGTATTCTGAACGACGATGAAATCTTAGCCAAGATTGGTGAACCTGAAGACATTCTTCATTTCTAGGAGAGATTGATGAACAAGCAACAAGCCCAAGAAGACCAAATTGAACTTGACCTTGAAGAAGAGCAAGAGACTGAAGTTGAGCTAGAAGCGCAGCCGGAGCAAGAGGTTGAAGCGTCTGGTGAGGACCAGTTTGAAAAAGCAGAAAGCAACACTCAGAAGCGCATTGATCGTCTTACAAAAAAGATGCGTGAGGCAGAGCGTCAGCGCGAAGAAGCTTTAAAATATGCACAAAATGTGCAGGCAGAGGCGCAGACTTTGAAACAACGCATGGATGCTTTGGACACTAATTATGTCCAAGAATATACCAGCCGTGTCGAAACTCAAATGACTACAGCGGAGCAGGAATTAGCGAGAGCCATCGAAGTGGGGGACACTAACGGTGTTGTTGAGGCGCAAAGGAAGATTACCCGGCTTGCCATCGAAAACGACCGTGCTGAACAGGCTAAAGCCCAGCAGGAGCGCCAAGCTCAACAGGCTAAAGCGCAGCAGGAAGCGCAGGTACATCAACCAATGCCGCAACAACAGCCGCGTCGCCCGGACCCAAAAGCCGAGGATTGGGCCTCAAGAAACGAATGGTTTGGAACCGACGAAGCAATGACTTATGCGGCGTTTGGTATTCACAAAAAACTTGTTGAGAGTGAAGGGTTTGACCCGCAGTCAGATGACTACTATACTGAATTGGATAGGCGTATGCAGACTGAGTTTCCGCATAAGCTTAGAAACGGTGGAAGCAAACGGCCCGCTCAGACGGTTGCTTCTGTATCCCGCACAACATCTGGGCGCAGTAGTGGGAAAAAGGTTAGACTCACCCCTAGCCAAGTCGCGATAGCGAAGAAATTGGGTGTGCCGCTAGAAGAATACGCGAAATACGTGAAGGAGTAGGCGATGACTGAAGAAATGTTTGAAAACTCGGTTAAGCGGACTCCCCGCGCAAAAGAAACTCGGGAGAAGACGGCTAGGCGTAAGCCGTGGGCTCCCCCGTCTATGTTGGACGCACCGCCTGCACCGGATGGGTATAAGCATCGTTGGATCAGGGCTGAGACTCGTGGCTTCGACGATACTAAAAATATCAGCGCGAAAATGCGCGAAGGTTATGAACTTGTCCGCAGGGATGAGTATCCTGACTTTGAGGCCCCGGTAGTTGAATCAGGTAAGTATGAAGGTGTGTTTGGAGTGGGCGGTTTGGTTCTCGCTCGTATTCCGGATGAGACGATTGCAGAAAGAACAGAGTATTTTCAACAGAGAAGCTCTGATCAGATGCAAGCGGTTGATCAGGATATGATGAGAGAGAACGCACATTCGACCATGACGATCACTAAACCAGATCGTCAATCTCGTGTAACCTTTGGTGGCCCGCAGAAATAACGGCTACCTTTTGTCAAGTAGGAGTGACTAATGGCAAATACCCTTACAGGTGGTTTTGGTCTTCGTCCTATTGGTAAAACAGGCGGTAATCCCAATAACAACGCTACGACGATGTATGAGATTGCTAACAACTACACTACTGAAATCTATAACGGGGGCATCGTTATCCCGTTGTCTTCTGGCACCATTGCTATTTCCGATCAGGCTGTAGCTCCTCTTGGTGTGCTAGGTGGTGTTGAGTATGTTGATTCTGTTACCGGTAAATCGACGCACCTGAACTATTGGCCCGGATCAAACGCAGTGAGCGTAAACACTAACTTTCCAGTGAAGGCTTACGTGTATGATGATCCAATGCAGCTATACGTTGTAGTGGCAGATGGCACTAATACCGACCGAGCAACTGCTCTGGCCGATGTTTTTGCTAACTGCAACATGGCTTCTGTGAACAATGGCAGCACCAACACTGGTAAGTCTTCGGACATGCTGGACATTAGCACGGCAGCTACAACCGCTGGCCTAGATGTTCGTATCGTTGGCCTCTATGAAGAGGAAGGCAATACGGATTATTCTGCGGTTGGGCATCAGTACATCGTTCGACTGAACGCTCCGTTCAACTCAGGTTTTGCTGCTGCCGTAGGCACCGCAGCGAACACTGGCATATAAGGAGGGCTTGTAAATGGCTATTTCAAGAGCACAACTAGCTAAAGAGCTAGAGCCCGGCCTCAATGCTTTGTTCGGGCTGGAGTATGATCGTTACGAGAACGAACATGCTGAAATCTTCGATGAAGAAGCGTCGGATCGTTCCTTTGAAGAGGAAGTGATGCTCGGGGGCTTCTCAACGGCACCTACTAAGGAAGAGGGCGCAGCCGTCTCCTTTGATGATGCCCAAGAGACCTTCACAGCACGGTACACACATGAGACTATCGCCTTGGCATTTTCAATCACAGAAGAAGCCATTGAAGATAACCTCTACGACCGTCTGGCATCTCGCTACACCAAGGCTCTGGCCCGCTCTATGGCCCAGACCAAACAGATTAAAGCGGCAGCTATCCTGAACAATGCGTTCAGCACAGGTGCTTCTGCAATCGGCGATGGTGCAGCACTTTGCTCTTCTTCACACCCATCTCTGTCGGGTAACCAGCGCAATCTGCTGTCAACCGCTGCTGACTTGAACGAAACTTCGCTTGAGCAGATGTTGATTGATATTGCTGGTCTGACCGATGAGCGTGGTCTGAAGATTGCTGTACGCGGCATGAAGCTGATTATTCCGAAAGAACTGCAATTCATTGCAGAGCGAGTAATCAATTCAAACCTGCGTTCGGCTACGGCAGATAACGACGCAAACGCGATTAAGAACATGGGGATGCTGCCCGAAGGCGCAGTCGTCAACCATTTCCTGACCGATACGGATGCGTTCTTTATCAAGACTGATGCCCCCAACGGCTTCAAGCATTTCAACCGTTCTCCAATCAAGACTGCAATGGAAGGTGACTTTGACACCGGAAACATGCGGTTTAAGGCACGTGAGCGTTATAGCTTTGGTGTTTCTGATTGGCGTTGTGTGTTTGGCACTCCGGGCGCAGCATAAAAATACCCTCTCCAAAGGTGGGAAAAGGGCGGCTTCACAGTCGCCCTTTTCTATTGTATAGTTTTTTTATCCTGACAGGCCCGAGGTGGGTCTGACATTAGCCACGACAGGAGATAGACATGGCTACCACTACCTTTTCGGGCTCCGTTCGTTCAAAGGGCGGATTCAACGTAATTAATGAGGCTTCAAGCACCGGCACCGTTACAGAGACTGGTTTTTCTGTAAATGCTACGGGTCAACTTGTTTCTTTGGGCACGAGGAAAATCCAAACTTTTGTTGGAACTCTTGCGGGCACAGACACCAGTAGTGCATATGGAGACGGTGATGTTCTTGTAGAGCTTGGAACTCTCAATACCGATCATCCAGACGCACTGGTTACCGCTTCCAAATTTTTCATCCACAAGGCGGTCGTAGGTATTACCACCGCAGCCGGTCAGACACTGGTCGGATCTTTGCAGCTTAGCGCGACTAGCGGCACTGCTACTAATGCAGCGGTATCTTCTGGAACAGAGATTGTGGGAGCCGGAGTTGCAGCTTTCTCCCCGACTTTGTCTGCGGCGCTTTCAATCACAGAGGTTGATATTAACTTCAACAATTCGGCAGGAAACTTTCACGTTTTTGAGCCGAATGTTACGGCCCCGATTGCAAGCAAGCATCTCTATGCAGCGGCAACTACAACGCTTAATGCAGACGCAACAGCAGGTAGGTTTACGGTTGAACTGGAATACTCTGTATTCTAATGAACGAGGGGGTTCACACCCCCTCCTTTCATAAAGGAGTTTTAAATGTCAACCACAGTTGTAACTGCAAAATTCATAAGCGATGAGAACGCTTCCGATGATGACCGCATTGTTACTGCGGCGCGGCCAGATACTTCAGCTACGCTTGCTAATACAACCTTTGCTGGCGGGGGTGCCAGAAACATCATTGTGACCACGACAGGCACGGGTGATAACGGCAAAACCACCACGATTACTGGCACAGATGTCTTTGGGGATGCCCTGACAGAAACTATCACCTCAACGGGCAGCGCAGAGGCTGTAGCCGGTGAGAAGCTGTTTTTGACTGTTAGCGCGGTAGAGTGTTCTGCCAAGTACGCAGCCAATATCAAGGTTGGCTCTGGAGATCTTTGTGCAGAGGCCATTCAAGGTAACAATCGTATTCGTCTAAAAGGTTTCTCTATCGTTTCTGGGGGCACGGCGGGTGTCGTAGACTTCTTCAACGGAACACCAGAATCTGGCACTGCGTTGTTTAAGTCGCGAACTATTGGCACGGACAATACCACCGTAGATAGGACAATACCTGATCAAGGCGTTTTGTTTGATAACGGTATGTCCGTTAAATACACCATAGCCACCATTGATATGATGACTTTCTTTCATGGCTAGGAAGAAAGACAAGCAGCCGCCTAAAACTAAAAAGTATTTCCGTTCCACAAAGTCTGGTGCGGGAATGACAAAAGCCGGTGTGGAGCGTTATCGCAGAGAAAACCCCGGCAGTAAGTTAAAGACGGCTGTCACTGGCAAGGTGAAAAAGGGCAGTAAGGATGCAAAGCGGCGTAAGTCATTTTGCGCTAGATCTGCTGGGCAGATGAAGAAATTTCCAAAGGCGGCTAAGAATCCAAATAGTCGTCTGCGGCAAGCTAGAAGAAGGTGGAAGTGCTAATGAAGGCCGACGACGTACTTAAACTTTTGGAAAAGCACGAAGAGGAGTGCAACAGCCGCTATGCTCAAATACAAAAGCAGTTGGATAAATTAGATCAACGGCTTTGGGGTATAGCTGGTTTGATTGTAGCCGCCGCTGTCGTGCAGAAAGTGTTTTAGATGACCAGTGCAGTAAGGTTGGGGGCCGGAGCTTGCCCTGTTAGGAAACGTGCTACCAAGGGCGTTGTCCGCATGAAAAAGGGCGGAAAGGTGAAGAGTGGTGGCAAGATATGTCCGGAAGGAAAGGCATGGGCTAAAAGGACGTTTGATACATACCCGTCAGCCTATGCAAACCTCGCAGCATCAAAGTATTGCAAAGACCCGAATTATGCCAAAAAGTCCAAAGGCGGAAAAAGGAAAGGTAGATAGCAGTTATGAAACCCCGGGCTAGAGCACAAGTAAAAAAGGTGGCGGGTAAGCTTAGAAAGGCTTCTAAAGCTCACGCTAAGCAAGCAAAAACTCTATCTAACTTGGTGAAGAAATCTAAGAGGTCCTAATGGGACAGCTAAAAGAATGGCTTAAACAAGATTGGGTGCGGATAGGCAGTGATGGTTCTATCAAAGGTAAGTGCGGTACTTCAAAAGACAAGAAGAACCCTGACCGGTGTCTTCCGCGGGCTAAGGCGCAAAGTCTTAGTAAGTCGGAAAGAGCCACCACTGCCCGTAAAAAGAAGCGGGCAGGAGCCAAAGGAAAGACTGTTGTATCCAACACACGAGCAGCTAAAGTCAGAAAGATGGGGAATGGCGGTGTTGCGATACCAACGACAACTGCAAAACGGCCATACAAAGGCAAAAATATTCCGGGGTCCGTAGTGGCCCGAGGATGCGGTGCGGTAATGCCGGGCCGAAGAAAGAGAACCACGGGTTCAGTTAGCTAGAGCAGGAGCGAGAAATGGCTAAAGAATTTATGAGTATGGAAGAGTATTATGCTGATCTTGTTGGCGGGGCAAAAGCCGCACCAATGAAAAAGAAGGGTTTTGCCAACGGCGGTGCCGTCGGTAAAAAAAAGAAGAAGGGCTACGCTAACGGCGGTGCTGTAGGCATGAAGAAAAAGGGCATGGCCAAAGGTGGCAAAGTCCAGAAGATGGCTAATGGCGGCAAAGTCCAGAAGATGGCTAATGGCGGCATGATGAAGAAAAAGGGCATGGCTAAAGGTGGCAAGGTCCAAAAGATGGCTAACGGTGGCATGATGAAGAAAAAGGGCATGGCTAAAGGCGGTAAGGTCAAGTAGTAGTGCCATATCTTCAAAGCAACATTCCGCACTTTAAATGCTGGGTGCGGAGAGAGTACACATGTAACCATGCAAGATATCATGGTGAATTTTTACACGGCATGGCGATAGCTGTTACAACGATGCCCAATCGTTGTTTGAGCTTTCAAATAATCTTTACGGGATGCGAAACAGACGACACAGAAGATGAGAATGTTCACGGCGGAGCCATGTGGGCAAGGATGCCGATTACGGCATTAGTGGGAGACACTCCTCTAGAAGAGTGGCCGGATCCCATGCCTGTTCATGCGGCACAGCCGTGGGATTGCATGTCTCATACTCATTCTGTGTATAGCTTGAACAGGGCGCAACCGTGTCCTTGGTTGGCAAAGATTGCAGGTCAGATGTTCCCGGCTAAATACTATTTCACAGTAGACTATACAGAGAGTGAGATAGCAGACGACCCGGCGCAACATAAACAAAGCCACGTTTTGGAGCTTTTAGATGCGGGTCCGTGGACAGGCAATATCGTCGCTTTGCCAAACAATCGGGTGCGAGTAACCCATCCGGCGTGGTTTGAAACAGGGCAAGGTGCTCCTGACTTTTTGCCGTCGCAACACGTGCACTATTCAAAATCTGATTTAGACTATACAATGGATGTCAATCAGATATTTGATAACCTATACGCGAAGGATGAGTAATGGCCGTATCTGGGAGCGTAGATTTTGAACTAAACGTAGCCGATTACGTTGAAGAAGCCTTTGAGCGTTGTGGTTTAGAGGTCAAAACCGGCTACGATTTGGTTACAGCCCGACGCTCCCTGAATCTGATGCTGGCTGAATGGGCCAATCGTGGCCTTAATCAATGGACTATCACACAACGCACACAAGCTCTTACCTCTGGCACACGCACGTATTCATTGTCGGCAGACGTAATTGATATCTTGAGCGCCGTAGTGACCCGAAGCAGCACAGATTTTGCCTTGACTCGGGTCAGTCGAGATGACGATCTAAACATCCCGAACAAAGCCACCACCGGGCGTCCTAGTCAGTTCTTTTTAGACAGACAGATCACACCAAGTCTTCGATTGTGGCCCACCCCAGAGAATAGCACAGACGTTGTCGTATATAACGCTTTGACTCGCATAGATGATGGGGACACTGCAATCAATACGATGGACGTGCCTTTCCGTTTCTATCCCTGTTTAGCCGCGGGGCTTGCTTATTATATCTCTTTGAAACGTGCACCTAATCGCACTCAGATGTTGAAAGCGATCTATGAAGAAGAGTTTGAACGTGCTATGGGCGAGGACCGTGACCGCTCTAGCTTCACTGTAACCCCCGAATACGCTTACTTTAGGACGAACTGATGGCTAGGTATGCCTCTGGAAAATACGCCAAAGCAATCTCTGACCGGTCTGGAATGGAATACCGGTATAAAGACATGCGTAAAGAGTGGAACGGGTTGGTCGTAGGCAAAGACGAGTTTGAGAGAAAACACCCGCAGTTAGGCCCTTTTAGAAAGATACACGACCCGCAGACTCTTAAAGAGCCCCGGCCAAACACAAACAACATTTTTAACGCTAAAGCCCAATTTCCTATTTTCAATTTGACTACTTTGCAGCATGAAAGAGTGCCGCAAGCTGAAGGTCAAGTTGGCACGGTGACTGTGAGTGTGACATGAGCTACACGTTTACAACGCTGAAGTCAGCGATCAAAGATTACACAGAAAACCAAGAAGCTACTTTTGTTTCTCATCTTGGTGACTTTGTTCGCACGGCAGAGGAGCGTATATTTAAAAGTGTAGACCTTGAGTTTTTCCGCAAAAACGTGACCGGCACCACTTCTTCAGGTAATCAGTTTTTAGCGGTGCCGGATGATTATATAGCATCGTTTAGCTTATCTATTGAAAACTCTAGCTCCAAAGAATTCTTGCTTTTTAAGGACGTGAACTTCTTACAAGAATACAACCCGAATCCAGCCACTACAGGCACACCTAGATATTATGGCATATATGATTTTCAAAACTTCTTGTTATCGCCTACCCCGGATGCCGCGTATTCTGCGGAGTTGCATTACTATTATCGTCCGGAAAGTCTTACGGCCAGCAAGTTTACACTTACGTTAAGTAGCGTAAGTGGCACTTTTCAAGCTGGAGAGACGCTAACAGGTGCCACAAGTGGCTCATCTACCACTATTTCTACTGTCCCCACCTCTACAACTCTGAATATTTCGGTGCCGAGCACTGATTTAACTGTTGGAGAAACGGTTACTGGTGGGACAAGCGGGGCTACGGGAACGGTGGTTTCGACCACTTCAGACACTACAACAACGTATCTGAGCGTTAATGCCCCTAACGCCATGCTGTATGGAAGTCTTGTTGAGGCGTACACTTTTATGAAAGGTGAGCCGGATGTGATGAAGATGTACAGTGAGCGGTTTGTAGAGTCCTTGGTTCGCCTGAAAGATTTAGGTGAAGCACGTGAAAACGATGACGCTAACAGACAGGGGCTACCAAGAAGGGCCCGTTCGTGAAAATTGCTATCGTTGGTTTAGGGGGCAGCTATGCTGATTACATAGCTGCCCGAGTCGCTTCTCAAGAATTTGATGAAATTTGGGGCATTAATTGTATTGGCGGGGTCATTCACGTTGATAAGACGTTTATGATGGACCCCGCTTCTCGTTTTATTGACACGGAAAACGCAGGATCTCAAACAGGTATAGCTCGTGAGTTTTTGACTAAAAACAAAGCCCCTATCTTTTCTTGTGCCAAACATCCGGACTTTCCCGCTATTGAACAGTACCCCCTTGAAGATGTAGTGAAATCAACTGGTTATTGTTATTTTAACAACACAGTCGCCTACGCTATAGCTTACGCGGTTTGGAAGAAGGTAGAAAAAATATCTTTGTATGGCATTGATTTTACGTACAAAAATGTGAATATGGCCGAGTCTGGCCGGGCTTGTTGCGAGTTTTGGTGCGCGATAGCTGTTTCAAAGGGGATTAAGCTTGAGGTGGCGCATCGTTCCGGGCTGTTAGATACTAATGTGCCCGACAACGAGAAGTTGTACGGTTATCATCGTTTAGACGATCCATTGGTTCAAACGGTGCAAGACGGACATATTTTGATTACAAAACAGTCAGATATAGAACCACCGGAGCCGGTAGAGTCCGACCCGGTTCTTTTTGGGAGACATGACCATGTTTGAGGTAAATATAGCAAGTGTTGGCGCAGTTAACGTAATCACTTCGGACAACGGTGGTTTGTCCAACGACCAAATCGCTGACATGGCTGCGGACAAAATCTTGTACATTTCTGACGAAGCTCCCGAGCCGATCCGGTTACAGGCAGAAGCTTTTAAAGACCGGGTGCGTAATTTAGTGCAATATTACGTAGAGTTGGCTAGAAAAGAAGAACGTGCTAGTATTTGCGCGAAAGTTCGTGAGGCGGGGCAGCACGAGCTAGCTGAAGCTATAGGGAGACTGTAATGGCAATAGCACAAGCAATGTGTACAGCGTTTAAACAAGAGTTGATGCTGGGCACACATAATTTTGCGACAAACGGCAACGCCTTTAAGCTTGCCCTGTACGCGGAGAGCAGCGGCGGTAAATCGAGCACCACGGCCACTCTTGGGGCCACGACGACGGCCTTTACAACCACAGGTGAGGTTGCGTCAAGCGGTACGTATGCCACTGGGGGCGGAACGCTTACAAAAGTTGCTCCCACTACATCTGGTACTACTGCTTTTACTGATTTTGCGGATCTTAGCTTTACCACTGCTACAATTACCGCGATGGGCGCGTTGATTTACAACAGCACTAACAGTAACAAAGCGGTGGCGGTACTTGATTTTTCGTCAAATAAAACATCTACCTCTGGTACTTTTACCGTACAGTTTCCAACCGCAGATGCCAGTAACGCGATCATAAGAATCGCGTAACGAGTTTTACCGTGGCGAACATTACGGGTTGGGGGCGAGGTACTTGGGGTCAAGGTGCTTGGAACCAAGCCATACCCGTTGTTGTCACTGGAGTTGCCGCTACCACCGCGTTAGGCAACGAAACAGTTGTTATATCTGTTTCTATTCCTGTAACAGGTTTAGCGGCCACCACCACACTAGGTTCTGAAACAGTTACCGCCTCGGCCCTAGTTGGTGCAACGGGCGTATCTGCAACGAGTGCCCTTGGTTCAGAGACTGTAACAGGCACCGCCCTTGTTTCTCCCACAAATGTTGTAGGCACCACCGCTCTAGGCGAAGAGCAGACAAATTGTTCTGCAAATCTCACTGGTGTGGGCGTTACTGCAACGGTCAGCTTTGGTGACGAATCTGTTACCGCAGGGGCATTGGTCTCTGTTACCGGCGTTGCTGGCACGAGCGCATTGGGATCCGAGACTGTTACTGGCACTTCGGTGCTTTCCCTTACGGGGCAAGCGGCTACTGGCGCAACAGGCACAGTTACCTTAGAATCCAAGTATTTAGTTACAGGGGTTACAGCTACCGGAAATGCTGGTATAGTCCTCGTGTATACGGATATTATTCCAAGTCAAGTGCCAAATTGGGTGGCAGTCGCTGGAGTATCCACAACTTGGACTGAGGAGACACCCTCACAGACACCAACGTGGGTCGAAAAAGCAGCGTAGGAGTTATAAATGGCGAGTTCATTTAGCACTAATTTAGGCATAGAAAAGCCCGCTACAGGTGAATTGTCTGGTTCGTGGGGTGATGTTACAAATTTTAATTTTGATATTTTTGATAGGGTCACCGGGGCAACTGATCTTACGGCGTCGGACTTGACCACGGACCTTACTATCCGTGCCGCATCACCAACATCTGGTCAGAGCAACGTACAAGTCGGCATGTTTTCGGTCATTAACCTTAAAGATAGTGGCTCAGATTTGGGCGGCACCAATGTGGTGACTATCGCGCCGAATACGGCTACCAAGTTCTTTGTAATCAAAAACTCTCTTTCTGGCAGTCGGGCCGCGACTATTCAGCAAGGCAGTGGGGCTACGGTTTCTATTCCAAATGGCACAACGGATATCGTGTTCTGCGATGGTGCTGGATCAGGTGCAGCGGTTACGGCAGTTGGTTCTTCTTTCAATGTAGCCGACAACACAGAGGTGGCAGGGCAGGCCACCGCTTTAGCAATCGCCCTTGGATGATAGGAGTACAGCATGGCAAATGATGCTTCCGTAACGATACAGGCGACAGTTTTGCCAGACGAGATTGCCAAAACTTTCTCGGCGAGTATGACTGTCACCCCCGAAGACGCTAACGATAAGTGGTATTACAAAAAGACCAGTGTATCTAATTCAAGCACTGATCTTATCGCTGGTAACTATACAGACTATACGGCTGTGGACGACGACACTGCGCCAACGGCTGTGGCAACTGGTGACAAGGTTAAGTTCATATTCATCAAGAATGTCGATACGAACAGTCGTAGCATCTACATCGTCTTAGACGCAGGGACTGCATCTTCTAGCGCAACTGATGGCATTACCATTGGCCCAAGCGAGGCTTTTGCAGCTAGACTGCCAAACACGACAGTTGCCGACATTCACGCTATTTCGTCTG
>VTLG01009258.1_pt1 | contig 58062 bp, 91 predicted proteins | sample 4694571 | NCBI WGS metagenome assembly VTLG01 (sample SAMN12604809, study PRJNA352737) | marine metagenome | biome: ENVO:00000447; feature: ENVO:00000209|ENVO:00000569|ENVO:01000036; material: ENVO:00002151; isolation source: viral sequences binned using virsorter ... | reverse complement strand
GCTCTTGGATGACGGGGGAACACTAGAAGTATTACGAGTATGTATTAAAGATCCTGCGCCAAAGAACGCTTGTTCGTATCTCTACGCCAGATGTGAAAAGATATGGAGGGCCATGGGCGGTGAACGAATAATCACCTATACCTTGGAAACAGAACCAGGCGCCAGCTTACGAGCTGTCAACTGGAAGATAACAGGACAAACAAGACTTAGAAAAGCAACAAGTAATTGGAATACAAGAAACAAAAAACACAAAGGATATACAGAAAATAGAAGGGATCAGAAGGCATATCAATTCAAAAAGAACCGGTGGGAAAAAATTCTAGTCGAAGAACCATTTAGGATCTTCAACAATAGGTCTAAGGATCTTGCGTAAAGCATCCTTTCCTTCTTCACAAATGGTGAGCCATTCTTCTACAGTGTAGCTGCGATTATACTTTGGATTCCAAAACTCAACAGAAAGATTATTGCATTTGAAACACCTGGATATTCTACTCACAGGACTATTAGGCAATCTTATACTCATACATGGCCTTTGTTCGGGCGCATGGTATCAAAAAGGCGGCTCTCCGTCAAACTTTATTACGGGATTACTTGCGATAAATTTTGTAGTTTTTAAAGCCTTCTGGGTCAAGTGGCGGTCCATAATAGAATGAGGTTGTCTCATCTGTTGTGCCATCTGACCATGTTTGATGATAGTATTCATCATCCTTAACTTCGCCCTCCGAGTTACATATTTCGCATTGGTGTATAAATTCTTCTGCTTCAAATTTAAGCCTTATATACCCGTTGCCCTTGCAACTCCCACAAATGATTTTGCCCATATCTTCCCCTTATAATAGATTCAACACGATGTAAACGCATTCTTACTGCAACTTCTTTCGTGGTCCGTGGATCACGAAGGGCTGAAGCTCGAAGTTTATTGTACTCTATCTCTAAGTAAGTCTTTAAATTTTTTTTCTTCACCATTTGTTTTTACAATCTTTAATTGATTCTTTTTTAATTGATTCGAAAGATCACGCAGCAAGTAATTCATAGCTTGTTTAGATGTTCGTCTCCAAAATAATTCTTTGCCTACAACAACACCAAGAAAGAATACCAATACGATTGCAGTGATGTGCCAAAAATGAAACATTACGCAGCACTCTTCAATTCTTTTTTAACTTGTGGCTTTTGTTTATTCCACTCTTGATCAACCAACATGGAGATAACAGCTCCAATAGATCGATGCGAATGATTAGCAATAATTTTTGCTTTGTTATATGTATCCATCTTTGTGGCTACAGATTTATATTTACTTGTGTCCATTAGGACTCCTTTCTTTTTTTAATAGGTTCAATAACCCAGTTTTTAATTTCTTCCCCCATCACCTCACTAGCAATGTCAATCTTACTACGAAGACTTTGCACAATCTTTTCATCAATTGTGCCTTCAGCAATCATATCAATGTAAGTAACTTTATTTACTTGACCAATACGATGCGCTCTATCTTCTGATTGCATACGCTTTTCTAAATCATAAGTGTTGGAATAATATACAACGGTGTGAGCTGCAGTTAATGTTAAACCATAACCACCCGTTGATGGATTACCAACAAAGTATTTTAATTTAGAATTCTTATCTTGAAATCTATCGACTATGTCTTGGCGATCTCTATCTTTTGTATCACCATAATATGTAGCAACAGATTCTGGTCCAAACTTTTCTGATAGTGTTCTTTCAATATTTTTAATATCAAATCTATAGTTAGCCCAAATAATAATTTTACCATCTGTTTCTTCAAGTATGTTTAGTAATTCATTCATACGATTGTTTTTTATTTCTTTTGTTTCGCCATCATCAAAAGTTATGTGGCCACAAGTTATTTGATGTAAACGTATCAGTGCAGCTAGTGTTGAAAGACTTGTCATTGTTTTACCATTCATCTCTGTCATGTTAAATCTTCTCATCTCTTCGTAGGCTTTAACTTGTTCTTTAGTTAGTGATACAAATCTTTTTGTATAAATTTTTTCCGGTAGATCCAAACAGTCCTCCTTTAACACTCTATAAGAATGTTGATCTATAATTGTATTAAGTTCTGGTAACCTCTGAAAACCAACAACTAGTTGCGTGGACCGTGCGCCAAAATTCCTACGCACTAACACAGCATACCTAGATCTAAACGCCCAATAGTTTTGTCTGGTGATGTTAGGACTTAAAAATTCTAGTTGTGAATACACATCAAGTGGATTTTTAGTTACTGGAGATCCCGTCATGATACGTTTAAACTTAGCTAACTTACTGATTTTTATAGCATTTTTAGTTCTTGAAGCTGTCGGTGTTTTAATTGTGGTTGATTCATCAATTGCTAAAAGAGATTTATTTCTATTTAAAAAATGTGTTGCATATTTTATTCCAACACTACCACTAAGAGCTTCAATATTCATTAACACAATACGAAGTTTACCGTTCGGCTGCACAATATCTTTTAATTTTTTCTTATCATCCTTTGTCATTTCACTTGGAGCTTTCCAAGCTGCAATGGTATGAGGCACATCATCTGATAAATGTGTGGGTAACTCACCTCTTTCCCAGTTACGATATACACCTTTTGGTGCGATAATAATAGCGCTGTCAATCTTACCTCGTAAAAAATATCCACCAATTTCATCTATTAATACTTTTGATTTACCAGTCCCCATCTCCATGAAAAAGGCATAGTATTCCTTATTAAAAGAGTTTTTTAGTGCCTCTAACTGATGGGCATACGGCTTAGTCTTAAAATTATATTCACTCATTTTTTTTTATTAATAGTTGACTATGAGATAAATTGCAAGTATTAAATACAAAATTATGGGAGAGAGACATGAATAAAATAACAAAATTATTTGAAGATCAATCTACTGAGTCATTTAATAAAATAGATGATGAAGCTCTCGGTCAATTAGGATCAGAGATTGAACGTATTCGTTCCGTTCAAGAACAAATAGAATTGACAGAGATCAAAGTAAAAAAATTAAAAGAAGAAGAACAAGTATTGGCGGATAGCATTACCGATCTTCTTCAATCAAAAGGTGTGTCTGAATTAAAACTTACAGATGGATCTAAAGTCACCACAAAAGAACAATTGTATTGCAGTATTAAAGAAGAAAATAAAGAAGATGCATTTAATTGGGTGCGTAAGCAAGGCGATGGTGATATAATAAAGAACATAGTTAGTGTGGATTTTAAAAAGGGCGAAGACAAAGTAGCTCAGGAATTCAAACAGCTAGCAGAGAATTCGGGATTAGTTCCGAATGAAAACTCATCAATACATCCAAGTACGTTACGTTCGTATTTGAATGCAAAGTCCAGAGATGGTGTAGATTTTGATGAGAAATTGTTTGGTGCCTTTAGGCTTAATAAAGTCAGTATCAAGCAATCGTAACTTTAAACAATGAGGTATGAAGTATGACTAAAAAGAAACAAGTACAAGCAAAGACTAACAGCGGTGCTGTTGCAATCATGAATCAATTCGAAGGAGTTGATACAGGATTTGAAGAAATGGGTGCAGATGATCTGCAGCTTCCTAGATTAAAACTTTTACAAGCTATGTCTCCGGAAATAGAAAATGACGAGTCTCTTAGAGCTGGTCATGCTTTTAATTCTGTCACTGGAGATTCGTGGTCTGGTGATCAAGGAGTAAAAGTTATCCCTTGTGTTTATCATAAGACTTACGTTGAGTGGGCTCCTGTTGGTAGTGGTGCTAAAGGTCCAGTGGCCGTGCACCAATCAAAAGAAGTCATGAATGACACAATACGTGGCGATGATAACAAGTTTTATAAAAATGATAACTCAGGTAATTACATCGAAGAGACAGCTAATTACTTTGTGTTAATTGTGGGGGGAAAGGGTGAAACAAGTCAAGCAGTGATCTCAATGAAGTCATCGCAACTTACTCCAAGTAGAAATTGGAATAGTAAGATGAAGAATCTGAAGATCCAAAATTCAAAAGGGGCTTATTTCACTCCACCAATGTGGTCGCATACTTATCTTCTTAAATCAGAGAAGGCTAAGAATGGGGATAAAACCTGGTATAAATGGAAGATAGAGTTGGACTCTATGCTTACAAATGAAGCACATGTTCAAGAGGCATCATCTTTTTCTAAAGAGATGAGTGCAGCTAAAGACAAACTTCAGCCAGAGATGGAGGAGGATAAAACATCACAAGATAATCCACCGTTTTAAAGGTTAGGTTGTAGAAACGAGATGCGGAGTTCAGCCCTCTTCGTTAGACCATGCATGGTTCTACAATCTAAATGTTTCTCACGTGCATGGTCATAGGGCTGCATCATCAAAATGTAGAGAATGAACATAGAAAAATTTAAAAAAATATTTGAGGGTTTGGATAGGGCATATGGTCAATACACACCTGGCGATAAAAAAGGAGAAAAGGTAGGTGGTAATGCAGTTACTAAAAGAGGTGCTCTATCAGATGCACTATGGAAAGATCATCTTGAGGGTAAGGCACCTAGTCTTGGAAGTATCCCCATTAGAGATGATAGCAATTGTACTTGGGGTTGTATTGATATTGATACTTATCCTTTAAATATTAAAAAAATAATTTCCACAATCAGAGAAAATAAAATACCATTGGTAGCATGTCGATCAAAAAGCGGTGGTGCACATTTATTTTTATTTACAGAAGAATTGATTTCAGCAAAAGATATGGTGGACAAACTACAAGAGATAGCTGGAGCGATTGGTTATGGTAGTTGTGAAATATTTCCAAAACAAGTTATGGTTAACTCAGCTAGAGGGGATGTTGGTTCGTGGCTTAATCTACCTTACTTTAATGCTAATAACACTATGCGTTATGCTTACCTTGATGATGGTAGTGCTGCTAGCTTGGATGAGTTTTTTGATTTATACGATAAGTACAAAGTTAAAAAAGAAGATCTTAAAAAAATAAAATTTAAAACAAAAAAAGAAAAAGAATTTGATGGACCTCCATGTTTAGAAACTTTGATGGGCATGGGGATAGTGGAGGGCACTAATACTCCAAACGGAGGACGTGATAATGCTCTCACTCATTATACAATTTACGCAAAAAGAAAATGGCCAGAGCAATGGAAAGATAAACTATCAGAGTTTAATCAACAATATATTAAACCACCTTTGTCATTTCAAGTTTTAACAAAGACAGTTAGATCTCATGAGAAAAAAGATTATGAAGGTTATACTTGCAAGGCAAGTCCTATGTGTAATTTTTGTGTTAGTCATGTGTGTAAGACTAGAGAATTTGGTATTGATGATGATTTAGAACAAGACTTTACTGATGTAAAAAAATATCAAACAGAAAATTCTTTTTGGTTCATAACAATTGATAAACAAATAGTTCGTGTGAGAACAGATGATTTGTTTGATTACAATAGATTTGCAAAAGCTGTGTTTGATCAAATTAATGTAGTGCTGCCAGAAATGTCAAAGAAAGATTGGAAACAAAGATTAAAACTTATTGGAGCAAGCGCACAAATAGAAGAGATGGGGGATGATGCTACATTAGATGGTAGATTTGATCAACACCTATATTCTTTTGTAAATGATTTAGGAAAAGCCATGACAATTGATGAAGTTAACTATGGTAAATGTTTTCATGAAGAGGGTTTTATTTATTTTAGAACAAAATTTTTAGAACAATATTTAGAAAAGCAAAGGTTCAGAGGATTTGATGCAGTGAGAATAGCTGCAAGATTAAGAGAACTTGGAGCAGATTCTATTGTTAGAAAAGCAGAAAAGAAAGATCAAAGAATGTGGAAGGTAGAGTCAAAAGCATTTAATAGAGTTGAAAAGTTACCAGTTCCAGAAGTTGATAATAACGAAGAGGAGTTACCATTTTAAAACATTTAGATTTATTTAGTGGCATCGGTGGCTTCAGTCTTGGACTTGAAGCCACTGGTGGTTTTGAAACAGCAGCTTTTTGTGATGTAGATTTGTATTCAAGAAAAGTGCTGAAAAAACATTGGCCACATGTTAAACAATATGAAGATATAAAGGAGCTGAATTATGAAAGACTCAAAGCAGATGGACTTTTTCCCATCGACATCATCACAGGAGGATACCCTTGCCAACCTTTCTCTATCGCAGGTAATCAAAAAGGTGAGCAAGATCCGAGACACCTCTGGCCAGAAATGTTTAGACTTATCAAAGAGCTCAGACCGTCTTGGGTTATTGGAGAAAACGTTAGTGGACACATTAAACTCGGTCTCGACACCGTACTCGAGAACTTGGAGAGTGAAGGTTACTCCGCAAGGACGTTTAGTATTTCAGCTTCGAGCGTCGGTGCGAACCACCAAAGAGAGCGAATCTGGATTGTGGCGAACGCCAGACAACATGGCGGGCGGATCGAACCTACCAGGAATTCAGAAAGCGTTGGACGAGGGACATTTAAAGAGACCAAGTGGTCAATCGATACAAATCAGATTAGCGGATCAAGTGAGAGATCCAAGACTGTGGCCAACACCCAAAGCCAGTGGTCAGGAAAAATTAAAAACATTGATAAAGAGAAAAGGAATAAAGGAGGCAGTGAAACACAATCTTACAGCAGCGGTGGAAATGTGGCCAACACCAGTGCAGGACGATGTGTATCACAGGAAAACGAAATACAAGCAGGGGGGAACAGCATTGAGCACCAAGGCTGGTGGGACATTGAACCCAACGTGGGTAGAGTGGCTCATGGGATACCCAAGCGGGTGGACAGACTTAAGTGTCTCGGAAACAGCCTCGTCCCACAAATCCCCTACTACATCGGAAAAGTAATTTTGGAGGTAATGAATGGAAAAACTAATTAAAGAAACTTTAGGTATAGCTGCGCAGTTAGTATCTAAGGCAGAAAACAAATCAGCAAAGCTAACAAAACGAATGATAGTGAATGATTTGAAGATGATAAAATTAAATTTAATGATGATACAAGATGATATTACAAGACAGCCAAAGCAAAAAAATTAAAATAATATTTGGTCCACCAGGCACCGGAAAAACAACTCATTTATTAAATATAGTTGAACATGAATTACAAAATGGAACTGCTCCAGATAAGATAGGGTATTTTGCTTTTACTAAAAAAGCTGCAAGAGAAGCTGTTGATAGAGCAATGCAAAAGTTTGATCTTACTAAAAAAGATTTAAAATATTTTAGAACATTACATAGCATGGCCTTTTTATTATTAGGATTAGCAAACAATGACGTAATGGGAGATAGTAACTACAAAGAGGTGTCTGATATTCTACAAGAAAAATTAGTTAATCCAAATAAGTCAGTTGATTATCTTGGTGTAACCACACCTCAAGATCCGTACTTAAGATTAATTGATCAAGCAAAAATAAAAAACGTATCACTATCAAATGAGTTTATGAACTGCACAGAGCATTTACAATTTGGTTTGCCAAAACTACAACAGATAGCGAAAGGTTTAGAAAAATATAAAAAGAGCAGAGCCCTATTTGATTTTACAGATATGATAATAGAATTTAATAACCAAAAAAATTGTCCTAGCTTTGACGTTGTCATTGTTGATGAAGCTCAAGATTTAAGTTTTGTACAATGGCAAATGGTTGAGATACTAGTTCGTAATTCAAAAAGAGCTTTTATTGCAGGAGATGATGACCAAGCAATATTTGATTGGGCAGGCGCAGATACAAAAAGATTGGGATTAATTGGTGGTGAGAGAGAAGTGTTAACACAATCTTACCGAGTGCCGAGAGCCGTGCACCATGTAGCTGGAGACTTAATTAATAAAATAAATGATAGAGTTCAAAAAGATTGGAATCCAAAAGAAGACGAAGGATCAGTCATGCGTCATCGATTAAGATTTAATAATCACATTGACTTAACAAATGGTGAGTGGTTAATTTTAGCTAGAACAAATTACATGTTAGATGAAGTAATGGATCATTTAAAAAGCGAAGGATTATTTTATACATTTAAAAATAGATCCTCTATTTCTGATCGTTTGATTAGAGCTGTTGAAGGATGGAATAAATTAAAAGAATCAGAGATAGATGCACAAACAGTTAAGGATATTTATTATTACATAAGTGGTAATGGAAATATTGAACATGGTTTTAAAGAAAAAGTTAAAACAATTGATGAAGAGATAAATTACAACTATGAATCTTTAGTTACAAATTACGGATTAAATGTAGATATTAATAGCGAATGGAACGTTGCATTAGATAATATACCAGAATCAATGCAACAATATGTAAGCGCAGCTTTACGTAGATCTACTCTTAACACATCGAAAAATATAAAAATTTCTACAATTCATGCATCAAAGGGTGGCGAAGCGGATAATGTTATGTTACTAACAGACTTACCAAGAAAGGCTGATCTTAGCGTTTCTACAAAAAGGGATGATGAAAGGAGAGTGTTTTACGTTGGAGCAACGAGAGCAAAAAAATCATTACATATCATTGAAAGTAAAACAAACAGAGAGTTTGGAGAGTTATTATGATTTGTGAAAATATATTAGAAGAAGCAAAAGAATTAGTTAAAGGGGATCGTCAAAAAGAGTATGGTGATAAACTTACTAATCATGAGAACATTGCTGCATTATGGTCAATTTTCCTCCGCAAAAAAATTACACCTCACGATGCAGCGATGTGCATGGCTTTAGTTAAAGTGGCGAGACTAATGCATGCACGTAAACAAGATAGCTACATAGATTTGGCAGCTTATTCAGCGATAGCAGCGGAGATAAATGAGCGAACCGAATGAGTCAACCCTCGTTTTTTCAAACTCCAAGTGAGTGGATACCTCCAGAAGTAATCCCAGATCTTAGAGAAGCAAGAGAAATAGCTATTGATTTAGAAACAAAAGATGATGGTTTAAATTCTGGAACTGGACCTGGATGGGCTATAAAAAAAGGAAGAGTTATTGGTGTTGCTTTAGCCGTGGATGGTTGGGAAGGATACTTTCCAATCGCACATGAGGGAGGACACAACTTAGATGAAAAGGTTTTTGTTAATGCACTTAAACCTATTTTAGAATTACCATGTGATAAAATATTTCATAACGCCATGTATGACGTTGGATGGTTAGATGCTATGGATTTAAAAGTTCATGGTAAAATAATAGATACTTTAATAGCTGCACCATTAATAAATGAAAACAGATTCAATTATACTCTTAGAGATTTATCAAAAGAATATGTGGGTGAAACAAAATCAGAAACTTTATTGTATGAAGCAGCTAAAGAATGGGGTGTAGATGCAAAGAGTGAGATGTGGAGATTACCACCTATGTATGTTGGACCTTATGCAGAACAAGATGCTGCAGTAACATTAAAACTATGGAAAGTTTTACAAAGAGAAATAGTTAAACAAGAGTTAACAGAAATATTTAATGTGGAGTCAGAACTTTTTCATGTTTTATTTGCAATGAAAAAGAAAGGAGTTTGCATTGACACAGATAAAGCAGAAAGAATTAAAAAAGATTTTGAGAAAGCAGAAAAAGAAATACTACAAAAGTTAAATAAGACTTGTGGTTTTGAACTTGAGATTTTAGCACCAACATCAATTGCAAAAGCTTTTGATAAACTTAAAATAAAATATAACAAAACACCAACAGGATTACCAAGCTTTGACAAAAACTTTTTAGCAACACATTCTCATGAGTTTGCACAGAATATAGTGAAAGCAAGAGAATTAAATAAAGCAAGAACAACATTTGTAGATTCTATTTTAAAACATTCTCATCGTGGTCGCATACATGCAGATGTAAATCAATTAAGATCTGAAACTGGTGGAACCATATCAGGAAGATTAAGTATGCAGAATCCTAATCTACAACAAATGCCAGCTCGTAATAAAGATATTGGTCCAAAGATAAGAGAACTTTTTATACCAGAAAAAGGGGAGCAGTGGGGTTGTTTTGATTACTCGCAACAGGAACCTAGAATTCTTATTCACTATGGTGCTCTCGTTAGTGAGTCAACTACTTGGGATGTTGGAACTGTAGAAAAATTATTGAATGATTACAACAACAGAAAGGACACTGACTTTCATCAGATAGTAGCTGACATGGCAGACATAGATCGTAAAGTTGCTAAAACAATTAATCTTGGTATGATGTATGGCATGGGTAAAGGTAAACTTAGTTCTCAATTAGGATTAGATATGGATGATGCTCAAGAAGTTTTTAAAAAGTATCATGAAACAGTTCCGTTTGTAAAAGTATTAACGGAGGGAACACAAAGAAGAGCTGGGGACAAAGGATTTATTAGAACATTATTAGGCCGTAAATGTCGTTTTGATTTATGGGAACCAGCCACATACGGAATTCACAAGCCATTGCCAAAAGAACAAGCAGAGGCTGAACATGGAGGTATTAATAGAATACGCCGTGCTTTTACATATAGAGCGTTAAACCGCTTGATACAAGGATCTGCAGCAGATCAAACTAAAAAGGCGATGATAGATATTTTTAAGGAGGGTATTACACCTTTAATACAAGTTCATGATGAATTGGATATCTCTGTATATAGTGAAGATCAAAAGAAAAAAGTTATTGAGATTATGGAGAATACAATTCCTTTAAGAGTTCCCTCAAAAATAGATTGTGAGATGGGTCCTTCTTGGGGTGAAGTTGGATAAGAAACATAAGAAAGGTTTCATAAATCACACAAAAGCCATACTATGGCTTACCAAAAATAATTATTATGTCTTTGATAACATCAGTGGCCTTGGGCCATGTGACGTGATTGCTATGAATGATAATGGAGACATCATTAAAATAGATATTAAAAGTGAAAGCATACGAAAGACAGGCACGCATGCAGGACATAAGATACGAAGAATGCCAAGTGAACAACAGAAAAAAATGGGCGTCAAATTACTCATGGTAACCGAAGAAGGAAAATGCTACTTCTATAAGAATGATTAAAGTTTGGTTATTAATAATATTTTTTACTTCACCAGACCTGCCTACAATTAGACACATGGCTGAACTTACTTTTGGTGAGCAAGACTGTTTGATGAAAAAAGAAGCTAAAGGTGCGTGGGTAGAAGATTTTGCTGTAAAACAAGGATATCAACTATTCAGCTATGATATGCATTGTATAGAAACAAAAATGTTTAAATATATTCCTAAAAGTAATACTTAATTTATAAGTTTATCTAACTTCTCGTTTATCTCTATTACTTGTATCTCAATAACCGAGAGCCTTGCATCAATACGCAACATATCTATGTCTTTTATTTTTGATTCAAGAGCCGAGACCCGTGATGACATCATACCGTATGTTGTAGCAATACCAGCTACAATACCCATAATCCATATCCAATCACGCATTGACAGGTTCATTTTCTTTTAACTCCAGCCTCTCTTAAAGCAATAGCAATAGCTTGCTTTCTAGACTTAACTTTCTTTTTAGATTTACCGATAGGTAGTTTACCTTTTTTAAATTCACGCATGACTTTACTTATCTTTTTATCTTGTTTTGTTTTCTTCTTCATTATTGTAGTGATTGATAATAACTCGCTAAAGCTTGATCTACCAGAGGACTGGTTCCTATTCCTGGATTAGGAAAGTAATTGGTTCCTTGATCTAAAAGACCTTGAGCAAATAAATCATTAATTATATCTTGATTTAAATTGTACCCCGATCCTTGTAAAATTTCTCCTGTTCTATTCATTTGATCCTCCGCTGCTATTAAGTTACTTAACTCATTCTCTTTGTTTTCTCTTTGAAACTCTTCATCTAAAGTGGCAAAATCTTGTACTCCTGAATCAATGATATCAGCCATTTTATTACTTTCATCAGTTCTTTGATTAGGATCTATTATTGGAAACTGATTGGGTAAAGGGGCATCAAAATTAAATGATATTGAAGGCTCCACCATAGACTCTGGTTCTTGTCCCGCCATAATTATATTAGGGTCTTCGTAATCAATCATAGGACCAAAAGTAGTTTCTGGTATAAAGGAAAGGTCAGCTATGTTCATCGGGTCTTTTGGTTCACCCTCTCCTGCACCAAACTCTTTATCTAAAGGATATCTTATGCCAGGTAAATCTTGTTCTGTTAATTTTTGTTGTTTATCTTTCATGCCAAGAAATTCCTTAGCAATTCTAATTCCTGGTAATCCTTGTCTTAATTGATCAGTTATAGGATACATTTGTCCATACTGTTCTGGAAATCTATTAATAAGATTTCTTGTGGGATCTAAAAAGTCTTTATCTTTTGTATCTCGAAATGCAGCTAGACCACTACTGGTAAGAACAGGGCGACCACTACTTGTTCTAATTATGCTTCCATCACGAGTTCTTGCAACACCGCCATCTATTTGTTTTGCTCTTTCATCACCTAACTGTGTGGTAAATTTATTTAATCTTGATCGAAGATCTTTTGCTGTACTTGTATCACCAGCCTCTAAAGCCTCATTAATTCGTCTATCAAGACTACCAACACTTTGTTCTAAACTTTTAATTTTGTTTGTTTTTTGACTAGCAGCAATACCTGATTCTCTGCCTGTGCTAGTACCACCTGACGCTACTTTGCCTTTCGGTCTTTTAGTACCACCTGATGTTCTGGCAAGAAAGCTTCCTCTAGCTCCACCAGTTCCTCCTTTTGAAGGTCTTCTTCTAGTTCTACGTCTTGGTGGTGCCATTATGTTCTCCTTGCTAGTGTTTCTGTTATATCAATATCTCCGCTTTTGGCAAGTTGAGATCTATCTGTTGGCGATAATGTGCCGGTTCCTGCAGAGGATATATCAATATTAAGAGCGTCTAATAGTTGATTACCACTACCACTAGGTGCGCTAGGCGCTACAGGGGCAGGTTTATCTATAGGATCTTCAGGTATAACAATAGGTTGTTGTCTGTCTTCGAACACATCTAAAGGTCTTTCAAATAAACTATCTGGATCTTCGTAGAAGTTTCTATTTAGATACTTTTGAAATATCCCAGTAGTCAAAGGCGCTAAACTAGGCATTGGATTAGGCAGACCTGCTATTCTAGCATTTTTTACTATAGCATCTATCTGACCTCTTGTTAAACGTAAAGGTGAAAACCTGTTGTCCATAATAAAACCAGCTTCTCTATTACCTAGTCTTCTAAATACTTGTTTACGTATAATATTATCTGGTAGTCCTAAATTTTTAGCTGCTTCTATATCTTTAAACAAAGCTTGATCTGCTTTAAATTTTACTTCATTTGCTTTATCAAGAGCTTTTACAATGTCTTCTACGGTTGCACCACTTTGAAATACCACACTTAATTCTCTATTTGCATTAGTTTTTGCGTCTTGATTTTCTTTTATTTTAAAATTTAACCCTCGTTCTATAAAAGGATTTTGTATTCTAAAACCAAATATTCCCGCAAGTTCACTACTAAAATCAAAAGTTCTTCCATATTTGTCTGGAGTGCCTATACCAGATGCATATATTCTTTTTAACTGAGGATATCCAAGAGGAGCTGCTCTACCAAATAATTCTATAGTTCCCTTAAAAAATTTTTCTGTACCAGAGTCAGATGGATTCCATATTCTAGCACCACTTTTCTTTTGACCGTCTCTTGCCGTAACATCTAGTAACCACTCGGTAAGTATAGCCTCGGAAAAAAATGGTTGTGCTAATTCTTTTACTGCCGCAAACCCAGCATCATCAATTGCTTTTAGTCCTTGTTCTTCTGATGCTCTGCCGTATTCTGCAAGAGCTGCTCTCATAGGTCTAGTTAATAAATCATAAGCATTACTGTGAGAAAAATCTATAAAATGTAACTCTCCATCTTTATTTTTAATTGGCACAATATTAGAATTTTTTGACCAATCAGGTAAATATTCTTTCAAAGAGTTTAATGTTTTATTTGAAACACCATAAGCTAATTGTCCTGCAAGAACAGCACCTTCACCCATGCCAACACCAAACACTCCTAATCCAGCTAATCTTTTAAGACCAATTGATCTAAGATTATCGTCTTGTATTTCTCTAAAAGCTTGTTTCGCAGTGTTAATCCCTGTTCTAATTATTTCTGCAGGAAATGAAACAAAGTTACCTATAGGAGAAAAACGAAGTCCTCTAACAAAACTACCAACATAATCATAGTTAGGTATGTTGTTTCTTACTGTATCTGCAGCTTTGTTTTTTATGAATTCATCATAACCTTTTCTTGTGAACAAATCGTCTTTTAATTGTCCATATTTAGTAGCTTCCTCTCCATATTGAGCCACGAATCTATTTATATCTGTTTTATATAAATCATCAAATGCATCATGAAGTTTATTTTGTTCTGCAAAATAATTTTGTATTTTAAAAAAGTCATCCTCTGCTTGATATAAACCTCTTGCTATACTCCTTCCTTTTGAAATAACTCCTTGTGTGTCACCAACTAAACCCTTGGCTGCTTTTTGACCTAGTCTTCCAAACAAAGTATTCATTTGTCCTTCATAGGTTAAATTGTGCGCACCTGATGATATTTCATTTAACATTGATCTTAAATCTCCCAAGTTAGCATTGGTATTAACAACACCTCTTCCTTGTAGTTCTTGAACACTGTTAATATATTTTTCAATTTGATTTAAACTTTTCTTATCTTTAAATAATTGTTTTCCAAGATCAGATTCTATTTGACTTTTAGTCTGACCTCTTACTATGTCGTAAGCTTCTGAAAATTCATCAACGACTCTTATTGGATTTTGAAAAAAATTTCCGTTAATACCAGTAAAAGACACAGCACTAATTACGTTTCTTATATGTGTAAAAGGATTGAGCGTTGTTTTTGCTTCTTGAGTTAACGCTTTAAATGGTAAAAAAGAAACTTTGTAAATAGATCCAAGAGCACCTCCAAGAGTTTCTTGAGGATTAAATTGATCTGAAATAGTTTTTGCTAGCCTTTCTGTTGTGTAGACAGTTTCTCCTCCAAGATTTAAAGCTTTGTTAAATGCAACTCCACCTTCAGCAAAAGTTGGTTTGTCAAAAAAATATTTACCTTTTCCAGTTTGTTTAAGACGATCTATATATTTAGCCTCACCCAAAAGTTTAGATAGTTTTGCACCTGTTTCTAAAAAAGCTTCTGTTGGATTTTTTATTTCACCTAATAGTTCACGTATTGGTTTAGGAATATTTTGACGTGATTGAGTTATGCCAGTGTCTATGGAAGTGTTTCTAACTACATTACCTTTTCCAGCTTGCTCATATCCTACGTTACCTGCTAATACTTTATTTATTTCGTCATCCATCATTCTTGCAGTTTGATTATTTCTTGGCACAAACTTACCATCAATAATATCTCCAAGACCTTGACCTTCTCTTGTAAGCACTTGATTAATAAATACTTTTGCTTTGTCTATAACTTCTCTTCCAGCAGGAGTGTTGTATAAAGTTTCCATGTAGGTGTCTTTGTCAGAACCAAAAGCTCTATAAGATCTAGTTAAATAATTTCCTATGTTAGCAGCCACTGTGTCTGTAAAACCTTTTGCTATACCGGGTATGCCTTCTATTTTACCTGCACCCATCTCAACTATATCTCTACCTAAATCATCAATCGTTTGTCTCATCTTTTGTATTTCAGGAAGTATTTCTTTTGGTATTCCAAGTTTATTTATTTCGGCTAAAAGTTTTGCATCGTCTACATCTCTCAGAACTTTTTTAGTTTCACCTGTTATCTTACTACGCATGGTTTTTGCTAATCTACCACTTGTTAATAAAGAAAAAATATTCTCCATTAACTTCTCTCTTTCAGGTAGTGGAGTGCCATCCATCGTATTTTTAAACTTACCTGATTTATAAAGTCTAGTAACAGCTTGTTCTAATTTATTTACTTGTATTCTTACCTGTTGGTTTACGGCTCTCATGACATCAACTTTATTTCTAAAATCAAGAAACCCGTCTTTCGTCATGTCACCTCTTGGTCGAAGCTTACTTATTATTCTATCAAAGGCACGTACAATATTGTTTTTATTAAATTGAAAATCATCTGGAAGAGTAACATATTCATCTACCTCTACATCTTCAAACCTACCAGTTCTTCTATTTTTTTGTCTTCGCACACTTCTTTGAACAAAAGTATTTGGTCCACCTGTTGCACTTCTAAAAATACCTGATGTTATAGGTCCAACTCTTTTAAATGCTTCTCGTGTTAGAGGAATAACAGCTTTGTCAAACAAAGAAAAACCAAGCGCACCCTCTACTCCAAATTTAAATTTATTTTCTAGTTGACGGTATGCCTCTGCTCTACCTTTTTCTCCTTGATTTTCTCTTGTCTTTGTAGGCCCTGCTCCAAACATGTCTCCTATTGTATCAACATCACCAGTGGATGCTGCAGCATCAGCGAGACCTGCTGCAGAATATTTTGTTATGTTAGGAACTTTTCCTAACACACCTAAATTTTTTGCTTTTAATAATGCGTTAGCACCTTTCAACGCTATACCACCTGGTACACCAAATTGTGTTAAAAGTTCTGTAACTGTACCGGTCCATCTGTCATCGGCTAAATCTTCTAATTGTTTGTATGCATCTATACTATCAAAATATTTTTCTATTTTCGCAGCTTCGTTAGTTCCTAAACCTAGATCTAATAATAGTGCGCCAGTGGACACTATACCCTCTGCCGCTTTAAACGCACCTGATCCTATACCTGCAAGACCAGATTGAATTAAACCTGTGTCACTACTTTTGTTTTGCCCTTTGGTTGTGCTCGATGGTATTGTTTCTTCTTCTAAACCTAGACCTTGTAGTAATTTATTTCCTGAAGTAAAAAGTTTATTGTCGTTTTCTTTTTCTAAACCAAGACCTCTTAGTAACTCATTTGCCATTTTTTAAAATCCATAGTCTGCTGGATTTTCTCCTAGTGCTATAAGCTGTTCTCTAATTTGATCATTACTTGCACCTTTTTCTTTTGCGATATCAACTTGTTCTTGTATGGATAAACCACCAGCGGTTCCCCCACTCGTTCCTGTGCCAAGAGCCATGATACCTCTTACTAATTCTTCTACTTTCTCTGGTCCACCAATTCGATCTATGTTAGGAGCAAAAGCTAGAATTAATTCTTTTCTAAAGTCATCATCAGACATCGTAGCTTTTGATTTAGATAGTCTAATTAGCTCTTCAATTGGTTTATCTCTTAATCCAGGAATACTCATGAAGTATTCTAAAGTTTGAATATCATCTGGTTTATCAGTTTCTTTTCTGTCAAGTGCAGCTTCTCTTTGTTGAATACCTGTTTCAATAGCAGCCATTTTTATTTTATCTGCTCTGTTCTTTGCCGCTTTTCCTATTTCAGCAAAAGTTTTTAAAGGATCTTTTGCGGAACGAGCAATCTTATCTATAAGATTACCACCTCTTGCAGTAGCTAAATTTAAACCAAATTGTGTTAAAGCTTCAAACCCTGCAGCTTTTGTTTTGTCTTTACTATCACCAAGATATTTTTCAAACAGTCCAATATTTTTAGAAATATAGTCATCTAATTCTCCATCATTAATTTTTTTACCTAAATCATCTGAATCATCTTTTTTTCTTGCTTGTCCAACTCCCGTTTGTTCGTCTTCAGCGTCTCTTTTTCTTTGTTCGTTAGTGATACCACCGCCACCACTTGTGTCTGAAGTGGCTTGTTCGTTGCCTATCATATATGGAAGACTCATTAATGTAGCTCCAGTTGTTAAAGGTCCTAAAGCAGAACCTCTAAATATACTTGATCCACCTACTGCACTTCCACCTGCAGAAGGAACACTACCACCACCTACTCTAGCGCCACCACCTACTACAGCAGGCAGTCCACCTCCTGTGTATGGAACAAGGGCCGTTCCTTGTTTCCTTATTCCTTGTGGTATTAATCTGCTTCCTGCTCTAACTATGCCTGGTGCTAGTCTTAACGCTGCAAGACCAGCAGTTCCTAAATAGGGAAGTGCTGCAAGAATAGGCATTAGTTACCTCCAAATACACTGAAAGCATCCTGTACTCCACCAAAGCCTTGACCAAATTGACCAAGAGCTCCAAGACCAGCAATGCCTAAACCAAGTGCTTGAGCAAATGGGCTAGTGCTTGGTTGTTGAGTATATTGAATACCACTACTAGGGACACCTCTTAATATGTCACTAGCAAATCCTAGTCTAGTAAATGGTTCACGTTGTGCTAGAAGTTGCTGTTGTCTTTGCGCTTCTAGTTGTGCTTGACCAAGTTGTTGTTGAATACCGCCAACGCCTAGAAGTGATTGTACATCTTGTTGTCCTAATTGCTGTCCAAGGGCACCAAGACCAGCTTGTCTTTGTCCTAAGCTAGCAAGACCTTGACCTGTAGCACCTAATTGCTGTGCCGCAGCCAACTGTCTTCTTTGTTGTGATTCTTGTGCACCCATTGCAGCACGTTGTGCTTGTTGAAAGTTTCGTGATAAATCTTCAAAGATACGTCTTGACTTTATATCAGCTAAATTTCTACCAAGTTCTGCTTGTTGCACACCAAAACGTGAGCCACCAAAAGCCCCTGCTCTTTGAGCTTGTGTTGCTAAACCTGATTGAGCAATCGCTGCTTGACGATCAAATTCTTTTAATGCTTCTCTTGTAACATCTTGTTGATATTGATCCATGAAAGGTGTGACTTGAGATGGTTGAAAAGCTTGTGTTGCTCCAAGAGCTTGTTGAATACCACCTGTTAATGCACCACCTGCAAGACCCATAGTGCCTCTTGCACTAGCCAAGTCTGGAGCAAAACTTCCTACATTTTGACTTGCTAAACCAAATGCTTGTTGTTGTTGTGGAGTAAACCCTGCAAATTGAAACGCTGGTATTGCTTGTGCAATTCCAGCTCTACCAAACTTTCGTAAATTAAAATCTTCTTCGCTTTCACCAGATCTTCTTACTGCGGTTGGATCACCAAATACGGATGCGAGTAACTGCTCTGCTCTCTTTTCAATAAAAGGAGCTTGCTGTTGCCGTTGTATTACTTCATCAACCATTATGCTTTACCTCCATATTTGTTTTGTAAACTATAGAGGAATTTTGAACCTCTGTCTCTATTATCTTCTGTTCCTTTACCACCCATAGCTGCACCAAGTCCTCTAACAGTTTTTGCATTAACAACAAACTCACCATCACTTAACATTGCTGGTATGTCATCACTTGTCTCTGTTCCCGGTCCTGCTATTTTACCATTTTTACGAGGAAATCCACCTTCATTTAAACCAATCTTTTTTAATCCATTTATCTCTCCACCCATAGCTCTTTGTGTTAAATTAGGGCCATATTGTGAAAAAGGAACTAAATTAACTCCGCCCAATCCTGCATCATCTAAATCTCTAAATGGGTTCATTGTTCCATATACATCTTCAAATTCTAATTTTTCTTCTTCTTCATCTAAATTCCCTGCGAGCCCTGCGAGCCCTGCAATACCACCTGCCGTAAGTAAAGGTTTTGTTTTTGCAAAATTAACTATTGACTGAAGAACACCTGGCTTTTGCACTGCTCCTTTCATTATAGCATCTTTAAGTAAAAGTTTGTTACTACCTTGAGCTGCTTGAAGAACGTTTGACGGAACTGCCGTGGCTCTTGGTATTAAACCACCTAGTCCTTGCCCACCTTGTAATCCACCAAATCTACTTAACGCTCCACCTGTTAATCCAGATAACGCTGCAAATCTTAATGCTTCTTGAGGGCTTCTACCTGCAACTAAACTACCGAGACCACCACCAATAGCGGAACCTAATACAGGTCCACCAGCTAGAAATCCTAGTCCTGCACCGATAATTGGAGCTGCTTTTTTCGCAGCTTTAAATATTTTTTTTAGCATGCTCTCCTTCTGCAAATCATGATTGTTTTAGTGCAAGGAGGCTGGCCTTGTAATTAAGCCTATTTAATTGTATATTTATAGGCAAATTATTGCTATATGACAATAGAAAAAGAATGAGGTGTTCCCATGGAGGAAATTAAAAAAGAAATTAAGCTACAATTTGATGCTATAAGACCTTTTGGTCCGACAGTTGTTAAAGGTAAAGTGCCAAATGAGATAATAGATTTAGTTAATCGAAAGTCAGAAGAGTTAATGAAAGACCCTAAACTATCTAAAGAGTGGGATTGGTCAGGTAATTTAGCTGGCAATGTTAAACAAGAAGTAAGAATACCACCAGAGTGGTTGGATACAAATGGACAACCAATAGTTTTTTTATTAGGTGAGATGGTAAAACAATATCTATCAATACCACCAGCTAATGAAACACTTGCACCAGAAAAAGTTGACAAGATGGTTATTGAATCAATGTGGGCCGTGAGCCAATGGGCTGGAGATTTTAACCCTGCACATATGCACGATGGTGATTTATCAGGTGTGTTCTACACAAAGATGCCTGATAGCATTGAAGAGGAAAGAAAAAAGGAAGATCATTATCCAAGTGTGGCAGACATTGTTTTTATGTGTGGTGATCCAAAACACTTTAGTGGTCATAAATTACAACACTCACCTGAAGTTGGAGATATATTTATGTTTCCATCATGGTTAACTCACATGGTTTATCCTTTTAGAACTCCTAATGAAGAAAGAAGATCTGTCTCATTTAATTTACGACTACTACCAAAAGATTTAAAATCTCCGGTAATTGAAGGTAAATGATACAAATAAATAAAACTGAAGTTAATAAAGAAGAAATATATAGTTTTACATTACCTAATTTTGAAGAGTATCAAAATAAGATAAAACAAATAGTATTAGTAGAAAGTAATTCTAACATTAATACAACTCCTAAACAAGAGTGCAATGTAAAAGCAGGGAGAACGGCGTGGAACTCTCACCGCAAATATCCTATTATAAATGACATTAACAATGATCTTAATGATATTTTAATACAACTTATTAAAAATGAAAATTTTGATGTGCCTAATATTAAGGTGGGTGAGTCTTGGATAAATTGGTATGGCAAAAATCAATTTGCGGTTCCTCATCATCATAAAGATTGTTTAGCAGCAGTTTTATTTGTAGATGTGGAAAGCTCAGACGCTAGCTTTTTAGTTCATAAAACCAGTCATTATATGTTACAAAAGAAAAACGAGTCGACGACATACTCAAATATAATACAAAAAATAAATGTAAAAAACGGACATGTTATACTCTTCGATGGTAGTTTAGTTCACTCGGTGTCTCCAAATTTAACAGACAACACTAGAATTACTTTAGCAACTAACTTTTATTTTACATATGATAAAGACAGATCAGAGTATTGATATTAACAAAGTACCCATGGTTAGAATTACTTGGTTAGACGCAAGAGATACAGAAACAGGTTGGTTGCCAATAAAAGAAATTATGGATGCTCCGTTGGCCGTGTGCCAAGAAGTAGGATACATGATCGTAAACAATGACGATAAAATTGTAATTATGCGTTCATGGTGCGTAGATAAAGACGACAATCACGGCGGAGGTGCTATCGCTATACCTAGGGGTTGGGTAAGAAAAATAGAATATTTAAAAACGGAATATGCTACCAGATGAAAGAAATAATTTTAAAGAAAATAAGTATATTTCAAACAAAACTTAATGCACATTTATTACAAACTGTAGATACGTATTTACAAAATAACAAACAAAATTTTAAAGAAAAAACTTGGAACTGTAATATGAGATCGTCAATGAATTTAAGTAAAAATATTTTACATGACGTAGATGAGTTTAGTTATGTTAGAAAAAACATAGAAGAAAACATAGAAAAATTACTTAAAAATAATTTAAAAAAATCAATTCCTTTTATGATAACAACATCATGGATTAACATACTTGAAGAAAATGGCTATCAAGAATTTCACAATCACACACCGCATTTTGGATCTGGTGTCTTATATTTAACAGATCAAAATTCTAAAATAGAATTTAGCTTGTTTCCTGATGATACCCGCAAAAACATAGTGCCTGAAAAAAATGACTTATTATTATTTGATTCTAATATATTTCATCGTGTTTTAGAGTCAGATAAAGAAAGAATTTCATTAGCATTTAACTTTGATACACATGGGATTTAAGCCCAGTTTACATATAGTGGAGGGTGGTGTTGGCAAACACCTTATGTTTACCTGTTTATTAAATAAACTTGTAGAAAAATATAAACAAAAATTGTGTTTGATGTCTGGGTTTCCCGAACTTTTTAAACATGATTCTAGAATTGTGCAAAGCCACACTCACACCATCTTACCTATTCATGATTATAATTATGAAATGATGAGAAACTACAATGAAATAATTTTTAAAGAACCTTACAAATCTAATTTTCTTCACGGAGAAAAACACTTGTGCGATGCTTGGGCTGAAATGTATGACATAGAGATAGACAGTTTTTTACCTGATTACGTAATAAATGTTAGAAGAGAAAAAGAGATTCATGAGGAAATACTTAAACTAGGAAAATTTGCATTAGTTCAATTTACGGGAGGACAAGCTCATGTTACAGAAAACTACGATGAAGAGAACGCAGGTAGAAATTATCGTTATGGTCAAGAGGTAATAAATTTGTTAAAAGAGGAGTTGCCAAACTTAAACATAATTGCTTTCTCACAACCAAATGAGTCTGAACCTTTGACAAACACGACTGCTTTTCAAAATTTTGGTGGCATACCTAAGTTTGTTGATAAATCTGATTTTATGATTTTAGCGGGTTACTGTAGTTCTTTCATATGTATAGACAGTTCTTTACAACACATTTGTTCAAACAAAAGATTTAATAAAAAAGGTGTTGTATTATGGGGATCTTCTAATCCTAAGCAGTTTGGTTATAGTAAGAATATAAATTTAAGATCTGAGTATCCATACGCACCAGAAATAAAACCACAAAAAGTAGTTGATGCTTTTTTAGAACAAAAGGTAGACACAAATGCAACATAATAAAAACACTGAATTTGTAATGTATGTAGACAATTTTCTTTCAAAAGAAACTTTAGAGTCATTACAAGAAACTTTTATAAAAATTAGATACAGTGAGGTTAAAAACCCAGAAGGCCAAATTTACGGTCATAGACACACTTTTCCAGTTAGTTTTCATAACGATCCCTTGTTAGAAATTATTAAAAAATATTTTTTTCCTAACAGAAATCTTGAGCCAATATCCGTGAGCGCACATGTAAGACAAAATAATAAAGAGCCTTTGTTTCATGTCGATGTGGAGAAAGGCAACGTAGCAAATTTTTTACTTTATGTAAAAGGTGAACCTCTTCTTAATAATGGCACAGGATTTATGACAGGTAAATCATTGTCATCACATGTTGGTTTTATTGAAAATAGAGCTTTGTTTTTTAATGGTAGTAAGATACCACATTCAGATTTGCAGTCTTTTGGAGACAGTTCTAAAAGATATACGCTTAACATTTTTTACAAAGATGCATAAAATTTTTATTGGTACACCTTGTTACGGAGGCATGTTAACAGCAGACTATTTTAAAAGCTGTATGCAGCTTGTAGCCTTAGCAGCAAGTAAAAAAATAGAATTGCAATTTGGAACTATTGGAAATGAGTCTTTAATAACAAGAGCTCGTAACACGTTAGTGCAATTGTTCATGGACGGTGATTATAGTCACCTTTTATTTATAGACGCAGATTTAGCTTTTAATCCTGAGTCTGTTATAAGGATGTTGGAATATGATAAAGATGTGGTTACAGGTATCTATCCAAGAAAAACTATTGACTGGATAAAAGTTAAAAAAAGATTAAAAGAAAACCCTAACATGTCAGAGGACGAACTATTAGCTGCGTCCTTACAATACAATCTTAATGTTAAAGACCCTAATAAGATATTGTTAGAAAAAGGTTTTATAGAGGTTCTTGATGGACCGACTGGCTTTATGTTAATTAAAAGAAATGTATTTAAACAAATGGCGGAAAACTACCCAGATCTTCAATTTAAACCTGATCAACACATAAATCAATCACACGAAACAGAGTTTGATTATCATAAAACTTCCAATTGGAATTACACATTTTTTGATACTATGGTAGAGCCAGAAACTAGAAGATATTTGTCAGAAGACTATGCTTTTTGTCGTTTGTGGCAGAAAATAGGTGGTAAAATATATGCGGATATACTGAGTGGCATGACACATTACGGTAATTACGCATTTAAAGGCAATGTAGGAACTCAATTCTTGCCACAAAACAATAAGTAATTTATTATCTACGCATGAAATTAGTTGATCTTAAATTTAAACCTGGCATTGACAAACAAGACACAGCATATTCAGCAGGAGATGAAAGAAAATATATTGACTCTGATTTTGTAAGGTTTCACTACGGAAAACCAGAAAGATGGGGAGGCTGGAGATTTTTACCTAATCCTAATAAAACTATAGTTGGGGTTGTCAGAGACACTCACTCTTGGATAGGTTTAGATGGAACAAGATATCTTGCTTTAGGAACAGATAGAAAATTATATTTATACACAGAGGGTGATATTTTTGACATAACACCAATTAGAGAAACAGCTGCAGGATTATCAAATCCTTTTACAACAAATGGAACTACAACAGTCACAGTCACTGATGCTGATCATGGAGCTGCAGAGGGTGATTTTGTAACATTTGACTCTTTTTCTGCGATAGACGGATTAGATATGAATAATGAGTTTGAGGTTACAACTTATGTTGACGCAAATACTTATAAAGTAACACACACTAGCGCAGCATCCGGCTCTACATCAGGAGGTGGAGGTACGGGTAATGCTAAATACCAAATAACCACAGGTCCAACTGCATCTACTTATGGATATGGATGGGGTACAGCAACTTGGGGTTTAAGCACGTGGGATACTCCTAGGTCATCTTCTAATGTTGTAGTGGCAGGGAGAAATTGGTCTTTAGATAATTTTGGAGAAGACCTAATTGCAACAGTTCTTAATGGGGGTACATTTATATGGGACACCTCTGGTGGAACTGGTTCAAGGGCAACGGCTTTATCCAATGCACCAACTGCTTCAAGGTTTAGTATTGTATCAACAGATACAAGACATCTACTAATATTTGGCACAGAGACAACAATAGGCACTGCATCCTCACAAGATGATTTGTTACTTCGTTTTTCAGATAGAGAAGACGCCACGGATTACACACCAGTGGCAACTAACGAAGCTGGTTCACTTCGTATATCAGATGGATCTAGAATTGTAGGCGCTGTAAAATCAGCAGGTCAAATATTAGTTTGGACAGATACATCTTTACATGGATTACAATTTGTTGGAACTCCTTTTACTTTTGGTTTACGTCAGTTAGGTGCTAATGCAGGGTTAATAGCACAGCATGCAGCTATAGAGGTAAATGGTAAAGCATACTGGATGTCCGATGATGCTTTCTATCTTTACGATGGTGTTGTTAAAAAAATGCCGTGTTCAGTGCAAGATTTTGTTTTTGATGATATAAATTACACAAATAAAAATGACATAGCTGTAGGTCTTAATACTGCTTATAACGAAATAATTTGGTATTATCCTTCTGCTAATGCAACGCAGATAGATAGAGCTGTGGCTTATAATTATTTAGAAGGAACTTGGTATACAGTAGGTTTAGGTAGAACCACATGGTTAGGAGCTTATGTTTATGAATTACCTATAGCAACAGAATACAGTTCAAGCACAACGGCAAATGTTTCTTCAATATTAGGATTAACTGCAGGCGCTTCATTTGTTTATGAACATGAGACAGGTAATAATCAAGCTGATGGCACAGCAATAACCGCTTTTTTAGAAACAGGCTCAGTAGAAATAGCTGATGGAGATCAACTTATGTCAGTCAGTAAATTAGTCCCTGATTTTGATAATTTAACAAACACAATGACGGCAACTTTAACATTAGAGCAATATCCTCAATCAGCTTCAAATGTCACTACTTCAGGTAGTATTACTAACACGACCGAAAAAATTAATGTGAGGGGCAGAGGAAGAGCCGTAAAAATTAAGTATCAAACCTCTACAGTTGATGATACACCTTGGAGATTAGGATCACAAAAATTACAATTAAGACCAGATGGTAGAAGATAATGGCTAAAATAACTATTACTAGATTACCTAACGCAACCCCTGAATATGATCCTGGACAATTTGATCAAATGGTAAAATTATTAGATCAAATAATACTTTTGTTAAACACAAACTACCAACAAGATTTAAAAGAAGAATCAGAATCGGAGAGTTTTTTCCTTGGCTAATACATTTAAAAGCGCAATGGTTGATGTAACAACCACAGATCTTACAACAGTTTTAACTGTTCCTACAGCTAACCCTGGTGCTACACCACCTGTGCCACCAACAACAGCGGTAGTAAAATCTATTTTAGTTTGTAATGATTCTGGCTCTACAACATTAGTAGACTTAGAGGTAGTTAGATCATCTGCTACGTTTGAATTATTTAAAGCTTTAAGCGTTGCCACTAATACAACAAAAGATCCGTTGGCCGAGCTGGGTGGTACTTTGGTATTACAAGAATCTGACGTTTTAAAAGTGCAAGCAAACGCTGCAAATCAAGTGCACATAACTGTTAGTTTTATGGAGGTTACAAAAGGTCAACTTTAGAAAGGGTTAAGAATGAAATTATTTAAAAATGTATTAAGAGATGAAACTCTTAATGTTGTTAATAGTGAATTAAATAACAACATCAAAAAAAATGTATGGGGTTCTAATAGGCGTTTTTGGCAAGGCTTATTAATATCAAATAACTTAGGAACTGTTTTAGTAAAGCCTTTATCAGAAAACTCTAAACTTAAAGTTTTAGAGGATGTAAAACCTTTAGTGCCAGAGAGTGAAAATATATTTGTTAATATGTATATTTGGGACGTTGGCTCTGGCATAGCATTGCATGATGATGGACATCATACTTGGGCGTCTACACTATATTTAAATACAGATTGGCATCCTGACTACGGTGGTTGGTTTATTTGGAGAGATGAAAAAGAAAAATGGAATGCATTATTACCAGAGTATAATAATTTAGTTTTAAATGATAATCGTGAATTTCACACTGTTACACCAATTTCTCATTCAACACCTACATTAAGATTTACATTACAAATATTTGGAGAAGAAAAATGAACTTACACTCTTTATTTATTACCCCCATCATGTCTACAGAATTAAAAGGACATAGTCATTTGATTGATAGACTATACGAAATTAAAGCAAAAGATGAAAAAGGTATGCCTAGATCAAACATAGGTGGATGGCACAGTCATGATGAGTTATACTCTGATATAGAATTTAAAAGCACAGTTGGTGATATATTATATAAAGCTAAAGAATGTTTTCAACACTTAGATGTTAAAGATAATTATAACCCTGAAATAACAGGATTATGGGGTATAATAAATCCACCAGGTTCCAGAAATAATATACACACACATCCCTATAATTATCTGTCTGGTGTTTACTATCTAAAAGTGCCTCAAAAAAGCGGTAATTTAGTGTTTCTAGAGCCAAAACCACAAGCGGAGGTGTTATCCCCACCTAAAGTAGATAAAGCCTCTATACACCTCGCACATAGCGTACAATGGGAGCCTAAAGAGAATTCCTTGATTTTTTTTCCATCATGGTTACAACATGAAGTACAAACAAATAATTCTAATAATGATAGAGTTGTTTTAAGTTTTAATATTAACTGGAGAGATGACAATGCCGATAACTGAACCCGCTGAATTACTAGGATACGTTACGCTAGAGGACGGAAGAAGAATACCTAGATACAAAGTAAAGACAGAAACTATAATTACAAATACTGATACTGGTCAAGAATATGAATCTGAAGCAGCTATGCAAGCAGATATTGACGATCCTAATACTTCTACAACTGCAGAAAAAATTAGAAAAGATGTAAAAGTATTTGCTCCATCATTAAAGGATATGTTAGGTCAAACTCCTAAGTAGATTTTTTACAACTACAATCATCACAGCAGTGTTGTTCCGCATCTTTGATATGTCTTTCAACATCTCTTTCCATAGCTAATAGTCGTTCGTGATATTTGCTCACCTTATCTGCAAGGTAGGCAATGGCTTTATTTATGTCTTCATTTTCCATATTTGCTCCTGTGATTGTTAATTTTGGTGGGAACCTAATGTAAGCATATTTTTAGTCTTCGCAACAGTATTTTATAAAATTGTTTTCTTGACACACAATTTGTGTTATAAACATACAAAGACAGTATGAAGCAGTCTGTAGAAATATATGGGAGATTTATAAAAAGATATGAAATTCCATTAGACTTGATAGATGACCTTAACGACAGATACGAAAAAGAAAAAAAATCATTAGAAACAGCGGGTCCTGTTTTAGTTGGCAGAATACAAACAGAATTAAAAATATTACCTTTCTTACAATCAACAAAAATATGGCCAACTTTTGATTGGTGTATTAAAGATTATTTAGTTCATGCTAATCACTTTGGTCTTAGTGAGGATGCAACACCAAACGTAGCACTAACAAATTGTTGGATAAACGATATGGTATCAGGTGAGTATAACCCACCACATACACACTATGATGGTATTGGTTTTTCAGTTGTACTGTTTTTAAAAATACCAGAAATAATAAATGACATAGAAGGAGATCACAAATTTAGAGATGGTCAAATAGGTTTTTTTGATGATACTAGCACCAGATGGAAAATACCTAAAGTAGGTGATTTTTATATATTCGAAGCTGTACATCAACATTGTGTTATGCCTTTTAAAACAAAAAAACCAGGGGACATTAGAAGGTCTATGTCTTTTAATTTTTGTATAGAAAAAGATGTTAGAAAATAAAATAATTTTTTGTGCAACTGATAAGGATTTGGCAAAAGATGTTTGGCCTCATCCAAAACCTGCTGGACATTTTGTACCCGAAGAATATAAGAAAATGCCTAGGTTTACAGATAATAGTAAATTACAGAGCACAGTAAAAACCTGTATTCCATTTTTAGACGCAATGACGTGTGGGTATATTATACCTTTTGATCAAGATTATTTAGTTCAATATTTAGAAAATGATTTTAATGTTGTTCCTGCCAACAGAAAAGAGGACGAACATCAATTTCATCAACCTCATCAAACACCGGCTTCTTGGAAACAAAGAAAAGATGTCTATGGAATAAGTGGAAAGTTTATGAACAAATGGTTAATTAAAACACCTCCTGGATACAGTTGTTATTTTATGCATCCGGTGAATAGAGGTTTAGATAGATGGGAAATAATAGCAGGTGTTGTGGACACAGATTCTTATATTAGTGAAATTAATTTTCCATATATAATGAAAAAATCTTCTGACACAGAATTTTTAATAAAGAAAGGCACACCCTTGGTGCAAATATTTCCATTTAAAAGACAAAATTGGAAGATGTGGTCTGGTTTCTATAAAGAATACGAACACAATGTAACGAATAATAAAACATGGTCAGAGTTTTTTGATAGATACAAAAAAATGTTTTGGCATAAAAAGAATTTTAAATGATATCTATAGATCAATACATAAAGGTTTACGAAAACTTTATACCAATAGATGTTTGCAATGACATTATTAAACAAAGTAAATTTGAAGATTTTAAAAGAGCAGAAATTATGGCTGGCGAAATAGCTGATCATAGAAAATGTTATTTTAAAAAACTAGATAGCAAGTTTGAGACTGATATTTTTAATGTGGTAGGTAAAATAATTGAAAGTTATAAAAATGAATTTAGGTGGTCTTTTAGTGGGACAAAAATACAAGACACTGGGTATGATCATCTTTTATATCTTGGTGCTGATAACGGCACTTATAAAGAACATGTAGATCACTATGATTTAAATCCAAGAGAGTTAAGTGTATCAATGATATTAAATGATAATTATGATGGTGGAGATTTTAGTTTTTTTGATGGACAAGTTATTAAAAAGAAAAAACAAGGATCTGTGGTTGCCTTTCCTTCTAATTTTTGTTTTCCTCATGCAGTGACACCTGTTAGTAATGGTGATAGACACTCAATTATTACATGGATAATTTAGTTCATGCAATTTTCTTACAAATATGTAGAAAATATAATATCAAAAGATTTAGTAGATTTTGCAAACAATTTCAGTTTAAGAAAATTTGAATTAAATGGCGATGCAGTTGCAACAACATCTTACTGTTTACACTCTGCGCAATCAGATATTTATGATCATTTGTTACATTATTTGAAACCAAGAGTAGAAAAAGAAACAGGATTATCTTTACGACCTATGTATGCCTACACAAGAATTTATTTAGGTGGATCGGATTTAAAAAAACATACAGATAGAAATGAGTGTGAAATAAGTGTGTCCATTACATTAAAATATTATTATGAAAATAATGATTATGTATGGCCTTTATATATGGAAGATAAACCATTTAATATTAAATCAGGTGATGGTGTAATTTACAAAGGATGTGAAGTTAGTCATTGGCGACCAGAGTTTTTACAAACTATGGATTGTTGGCATCATCAATTATTTTTACATTACATTGATGTAAACGGTCCTTTTAAAGACAAAAATATAGATGATGGTTATAAATTTTTATGAGTAGTTTGGATCGTAATCTACCCAAGTTTTTCCTTCAGAAGCTGTGCCATCGGCACCATTACCAGCGGCTTCAAAATCAGTTTTAGCCTGCTCAATTTGACCTTTTCTAGTTTCACCCCATGTTAACAAATTAGCCACAGTCGTGGTGCCTACAGAATCTGAAGTTGCACTTAGTGGGGTATTACCTGTCATCATTCCTGTAGAAGCATCTTTACTTTGAATTTCATTTGGGCCAGATAGACTGTTCCAAATAACATAATGAATAGTGTTTGGTAACCAATTTGAGTCCCAATTTTTTCCTTTATCAGACCATCTAATATCATAATTATTATCTAGTTTAATGTAGTCGTCTGGTGATATTACTATTTGAGTTGCCATTTTTTATCCTTAGTGTTTTATAATGTAGTTAACTACCACATATGGTGAAAAAGAGTTAGTGCCTGAACCTGTCACTGTTCCAGAGACAGTTCCTGTAATAGTTCCTGTCAAAGTTCCCGAAAGTGTGTGTGAGTGATTGTGAGCAGTTCCTGAACCCTCATTAGTATTTATAGGACAAAAGTTATTTGGGTTTCTTTTTGGGTTGAAACCTGATACCGCTCTTGGTCCACTCATTGTGGAACTTCCATCAAAAGCTTGGTGCGTGTGACTAGCTAGTTGAGCAGTGGTTAGCGATGTATTACCAATATTACCTGTAACTGTCACAGCTTGGTTGTTTGTTAAAGATACACCTTGGTTGTTTGTTAAAGATACCGTAACAGTATTTGCACCACCAGTTCCAGCTAAGTTATAAGTGTTGCCGTCAAAACCTTGTGGTAATTTACCTTGTAAATTTGGAACATTAAAAGTTGTTGAGGTATCTCCTGCTCCGTAAGTTGTTCCTACTACACCAAATAAATCTGCGTACGTAGTTCTTGAAACTGCAGCGCCATCACATAATAAATATCCATCTGGTGCTGTTGATTTTGTCCAAGGCTTTATTGCGCCTACTTCACTTCTGTTTACTATATCTTGTAAGTTAGTCATGATTAATCGTTATACTTTAATAACCAACCGTTGTCACTATCATAGAACACCAACGCTATTGCAGCTCGGTTAGTTGAAATTGTTAAATCTGATGTTGCACCTTGAATTTTTTGACTGTTTCTTCCAACAGTAATATTGTTAGTAGCTGCTGTACCGTGTGAGTCAATTATTTTAACTTGGTTTCCAATTGAAGGAGAGGAAGGCAAAGTAATTGTTACAGCAGTGCCAGATGTATCAACAAAAATGTTATCACCATCTGAAGCTGTGTAGTTTCCACTTTTTTCTATCCATGCTTCACCTAAACCACCAAGAGAAAAAATGTCATACCAGTTAGTTCCATCCGTAGAAACTAATCTGTATTTACCATTTGTTAAAGTTAAAGTATTGCCGGTAGCACCTAATCTTGCTGTTACATCAGCTCCGCCTGAAATGTTGTTATATAATCCGTAAGTTTTTTGCACAGCAGGAAACTGCACAATGTGTGTTGTTGAGATAGTACCAGAAAAAATTATTTGATTTTGTCTTGATTCGTTATTTGCTTGAGTTTGAGGGCCATTACCTGTGGTTAAAGTAGTAGGTCCTGTGCCAGATAATGTTTTTGCATAAACACCTGCAATTGCAAATTCAAAAACTTGAGAAAAGTTGTTATTCGTAATAGTACCCCAAGTTCCTGAATTTTCACCAGTCGCTTGTAGTTCTACTTTTAAACTTGTCGAATAAGTTGATACCATTTAATCTCCTAATTTAAAACTTAATGATTATTTTAAAGTTTGTCAAAACTTTTATGCAGCCTGATGAACTTCTGTCCAACTTATTCCACTGTTTGAGTCATCTACTTGGTTCCAAAAGGTACCCTGTAAATTACCTGTACTACTAGTAACAGAATTCCCAGTGATTGTAAAGGTTACATCTGTACGAATATTTAAAGTTCCAAAAGAAACTGTGGCAGAAACACTAGGTGCTTCATAGCTAGTTTCTTGAGTTTCGTCTCCTAAAGAAAGTGTCGTTCCAAGACCAGTAACAAATACTGATGTCCCAACAGTGCCTACAGCAGAGGTCATTGCATTACCTGAAGGGAATACAACAAATTCTGGATCTGCTTCTACTGTTCCTACAGAGGCATCAAGTTTAGGTTCACTCGCTGCAACAACAGTTACTTGTGAATCACCTGTTATGGAGAAAGTTCCTATTGATGATGTGGTTGCAATCCCAGTTACCGATATGTTTTGATCAGTTGTAACTGTTTCTGTGCCTAAAGAAGCTGCTAGAGCTTGACCTGTTAATGCTTGTGATAGTCCGACAGCACCCCATTGTTGACCGCCCCATCCAATAGAGCCACCAGTATTAGCGTCTGTATCACGGTTCCAACCGGTTGTAGAGGTTACTGATTGAGACTCATCTCCAAGAGAAGAAGTAAGGCCATTACCAGTTACAGAAATATTTTGATCAGTAGCAACTGTTTCTGTACCTAAAGATGCAGTTAGGGCAAGACCTGTAGGATTAACTTCAGCAATACCCGTAGCAGTAGAAGTGCCTAACGCAGACGTTAAACCAATTCCTGTTACGGAAATGTTTTGGTCAGTGGTAACTGTCTCAGTACCTAGAGATGACGTGAGGCCATTACCTGTAACAGATACAGGTGCTTGTTGTGACCAAGCACCACTGTTCCAAGTTTGTCGGCCCCATCCTTGGATAGAGGCCATGTTTTATCTCCTATGCTATTCTTAAAATTGCAGCAGTCGCTTCAGCAGCAGGGAAAGTTATTGTAAAAGTTCCTGCAGTTGAAGATTTAACAGCACCAAAATCAAGAACACAAACAGATGCGTTTGTTGTTAATCCAGATACAGTTGAACTATTGTAAATAACAGCAGCTTGTGCTGAAATAGTTGCACTTGTAAAAGATATGTCAGCAAAATCACAAACAGCCGTGTCTGTAGATAATGCTGGCGTAACAGATGTTAACGCTCCACCACCTTCAGAGTAAGTGCCTGAGTTTGCTACTTCATCAGTTTGTTGAAAAGCAGTTGTTGATTTACTTAAAGTTGCTTCGTTATCGTATAGCGCTAGTTTGAAAGCATTCCCCGTCGTAGCCGTAAAATTGTGTAGGCCTTTCAGGATCTCCACTTTGAAACTGTTGCATACAGCTTGTGTAATTGCCATAATAATCTCCTATGGGTTCCTAGACTCGAGAGGGATACGAATAACGCCATCTCGAAATTCGTCTCTACGGTCACGCCCCATCTCATACGTTGCGAGAGCCTGTACAGACTGATTATACATTTTGTCATAGTATTGTATCATATCGGCTGGACCTTTCAAGTATCCAAGTGCCTCTAAAATACAACCATATAATAGCACGTTTGGAGCGTTCTGACTTACCCAATTCGATGTTGTCGTACTAGACAAGACAGGTGGCTTATACGTGTATGCGAGCTCTACAGTTAATGCAGCGTTCGGGGTTGGTGCCAACATATGAGTATCAAAATCATAATCAGCATAATACTTGGGAGTACCTGCTGCTGTTGATGTCCTATTTGGCGCATATTCGTTCATAAACGAAATATCTTTTTGTATCAAGAAAGTTCGATTATCATTTGCATCTATGAGTTGCAAATATCGTGTTGCCTCCCAGTCTCCTGGTAAAGGCAAAAAAGGGTTATTTATTGTGAGTGTCGCTGTATCATATCGTCTATAATAATTTAAATCTACTGTTCTCCTAAGTTTATCTTCTGTAGACTCAATAAATTGTTGAATGATAGAATCAGTTAAAACTGTAGAATCAGTTTCTGTGTAATTTCTTACGTTAGATAATAAATCAGAATAATCGGTCATGACACACTCACTGTAACATTACCAACATCAGATAGCAACCTTGTAGGCTTCTTTGGATCCTGTAATTCTAAAGGCATCATACTTTTTGTAGTTATAGTAAAAGTTGAACCATCTGCTTTAGTGTGAGTTACAACTTGATCAGCAGTTTCAAATTGATTAACTTGTAAACCAAATCCTAAACCATCATAGGGTGCATCAGATCCATCTGGTTTTACAACAGTTCTACCTGCATTTACAGGACCATTAGCACCACCTACAAAAACTCTTGATACTGCAACTTGACCTTTAGAATTTTGTAATGCTTGTGGGTCGTTTACTATGGGTAATGGTTCTAATTGTGGTTGTTTTGGTTCAAATTCAGATATATGAACTGTAGAACCATTCCATTCTTTAACCATTTCATTGTATGGAAAAGCCATACCAGATCTATCTGATATCCTTTTTGCAAATCTACCTGAAGCATATTTACCCATTTACACTCCAGGTAAATAAGTTTTAGGTGTTAGGAATAAACTTGTTCTTTCTCCGTCTTGATCGGCTGCTCTTTGAAACTCATCTTCATAAATTTGTTTTAATAATTGAATTCTATCTGGCGCTTTCTTCATGGCTATGTAATAAGCTAAACCAGCGGTCAAACATGGAAGAAAACGAAAAGGAATTTCAGTATTATTTGTGTAGTCCCCAGAGTCCTTCATCCGAACAAGAGCATAGTATTTTAGAGTGTACGTTGTATCTGCAGCAGGATATAGAAATAGCTTTGGGTTTATCGTACGTTCGAAATAGTATTGACTTGGTCTTCCGCTGGTTGTTTTAACTGCATAGTTTAAATAAGTAGATCTGCTTATTGATGAAGCAGAAAAATCATTGCTACTTGAATCTCTAATAACAACGTCTGTAATATCAACAATTTGTTGAGCAGCTTCTGCACCAGAACCAAATAAATTTGCACCACTTAAATCTGTTGTTCCTTGAGCTATTGTTTTTTCTTGTAATTGTATTGTCCATAAATTTAATCCTCTGTTAGCCCACTCAGCTAACATAAGATTAATAGAACGACGTGCAGTCTTTATATCGTATCCACTACGAGTTTGTAGACCGCACCGTTCAAATGCCTCTTCTGCTATATCATCTATAGACAGATCAAAATTTGCTGTTGAAGAATAAGTTGGCATTTACTTCTTCTTCATCATGCCACCACCTCTTTTTTTAATGGCACCTCCACGTTTCATGGCTTGTTTCTTTTTTCCCATCATGCCGCCACCCATCATTTTTTTGATCATGCCACCACCACGTTTTTTAACTGATTTTTTCTTACTTTTCATATTAACCTCCGAATATTCGTTTATAAGTTTTTTGTCTTGATACCACAACGTCTTGATAGTACCCGGTTGGCCATTTCTTATAATAACCAATTCTATGTAATTTATCAGAAGCTTCCTGTAATTGCGAGAACTTTTGTGCCAACATCATAGAATATTCTAGGTCACTTTCTACAGTAGGGGCGTCCCCATTTGGAGTGACAAGAAACTCTTGTTCCTCTTCGTTTGCTGGATTGAGGGGATGAAAACCCATAAAATATATATCTTTTTTATTATACCAACTATTGTATGCATCTATTATCTCCTGAAAATCCTCTAGCGAATAGTTAAAGTACGGATCACAAAATATCAATATTTCATGTACAGAAAAATCTAGTTGTTTTAATTGAGCATTTAGCTCTGCCTTGTATTGCTTATATTTTCTTTTTACTTCAACAACGACTTTATCATCTTTCCAAGTTTTCTTAGCAAAAGGACAAGCTGGAAAACCACCTAAATGTTTGTTAGGTATTTCAAGAAAATGCTCTGACCATTTACGTACGTCTTTTTTTACGTCCTCTTCTAATGGCATCTTTTCCCTTTCTAAAAATACTAGCTACTTGTGATTTACCCATTACTTTTGCTCTTTGTTCACCAACTGTTAAGATCTGAATTTTTCTAGCAAACGGCTTATTAACTTTCTTAACTTTTGCGACTGTTGCTCTCGCATCTGTGGGCGTAGCAAATTTAATAGAGACAGTATCTTTTGGATTCTCATCTGTGTAGAGTCTTCTTCCACTACCTTTTGGTTTTTTTCCTGTGCCTACTTTTGGATCTTTTTTCTTTGGCATTATCGGACACCAATAAATTTCATTCCTCTCACAGCCATTCCTCCCCCCGCAGCTTTTGCAAAAGTTTTAACATTTGTTGGTTTACCACCAACACCTTGTGCTTTTGATCTTTTTCTAGATACAGCAGATCGTCGTTGGCTTTCTGTCATTCTTCTAGCCTTTGCCAATGGAACACATTTGGGATATTTTCTTTTTGCATCTTTCTTTTGTTTTGATCTACCACATTTGGCAAAAGATCCGTCTTTTCTTTTAGATCCAATGTCAACCCAATTTTGTTTGAACCATTTTTTTAAACCGCTCTCGGCCATTATCTTATTTTAGTTTTTTTTCTTTTTTTTGCCATGATAGCACCGCACCCTCTTGCAATACCACCTTTATTAAACTGAGAAACTTTTTTTCTTTGCTGGGATATTTTATTAAAATCCACAACTTCTCCACCCATGGCTTTTGGTTTTGGTCCTCTAAAATCTTTTCTTTTTACACCACTGGGATCTTTAATTTTACCTGCACAAACCTTGGAAGCATACGCATTTGCATATGCACTAGGATAAACTTTAAATTTTCTTTTAGCTGCAGCTTTACCTCTAGGACATAATTTAGTCATCCTTGACCCCTGTATTTGACATATTGTCTTCTTTTGTTTTTGTTCTTTGGCCTTGTGCGTGAAGAACGACCTATACTAGTTCTTTTTTTGACAGGTGTAAAGTATTCGTTGCTAGGCGGTTTAGCCATTACTTGCGCTCTATTATTTTTTTTATTTTAAGGACACCCTCTGAATCTGGCTCTAGTTCTGCCACTACTTGACCACACTCATAGCGAATAACATTTGTTCTGTTATCTGCCAAGTTGCGCTCACTTTCTCTCTTAACCTTGAGGCAGTGAGATAAACCATCTGTCTTCATGAACCCATCCATAGACCCGTTCACTATCATCATCATTGCGAAGACTACCTCAGTTACTGCCATTTTGTCTTACCTTATCTTTTAATTGTTCTACGTCTCTTTGCATTTTCTCTACCTGTGTTTTTAAAAAATCTATGTTTATATTATTGCTTTCAATAGATTGTATTTCTTTTTCCATAACCTCATTTTGACCGGCAAGAAACTCGATGAGCATATATAATTCCTGATTTACGGGGGTTTGTTCAGCTTTTTTAAGCAAGTCTGCTTCCATTAATTGTCTTGCAGTTTCAAGTTGGGTTAGCCTCTGTGTCAAATCACTGTAGGCAAATATTCCAATTCCTATAGCTGCGATGAGACCAATTAGGTTTCTCATGGGCATGCTAATACTTGTGTTATCAGATATTTTCATATTATTACATTTGTGATAAAGGATTTTCTAATGCGAGTTTTATCCTCTTCTCTACCTTTTCTTCTAGTTCAGTCATGGCTGATTCCAACTTACCCGACAATAATTCCATGTCTTCCTTCATGTCCCTCGTGGTATCTCTTAACTCCGAGCTGGTTTCTCTCGAATCTTCTTTGACCATTTGCTCAACATCATTTACAACTTTTTCAATACGTCTTACATCTTGACGAAGATCATTTTTAAGTTCATTAGCTACATCACTCACTAGTCTAATTTCTGACATAATCATTTCCATTTCTTGCATTATCATACTTACTTCTGTTTGTATAATATCTGTTTTGCTGTTTAATTCTTCTTTAGTTAGTGCTATTTCTTTATCAAAGCCACTTAGATCTGGTGCAACATATTCTTGTATCTGTTCTTTCATTGTTAGATAATCTTTGTAAAATTCAAAACCACCCCACAGTCCACCACCTAGTGTGGTTAAAGCTGTGATGATAACAAAGATCTTCCCGCCTTTGAACTTCAAACCCGCAAATTCTACTTCTGCCATTGTAACTCTATCATATCATTCATCATACCATCACTACCACCAAATAGATACCATTGTGCTATATTGTTATTTTCTATTTGAGTATCTGGTATCATATAATCTGTAAAAAAATCTAATCTATCTTCTAGTTGTTTTTGTGAGTCAAAAAAGGTTTTTGTATCTCCTAATACTTGCATCACAATCAAAGTTTTTAACTGATTTGTTGAATCATATCTACCCTTATCGCCCATCTTCTTTACAATTTTCTTTGCAGCTTTTTCTTTTTTGGATTCTGGTTTCTTTACAGGTTTCTCTTCGGTTTCACCCTTATCTTCTGATTCCTCCATATCCTCTGGTTGCTCCTCATCTGCCTCAGTCTCTTGAACGCTCTCTTCCGATTCAGACTCTTCTTCCGCATCAGCTTCAGGTTCTGTAGTATCTTCTTCAGCAGCTTCATCCACGGGTTCTGGCTCAGCTTCAACTTCGGGTTCAGACTCTGGTTCAGGTTCTGGTTCATTTACTGTTTCCTCCATCTCTGGTTCAGCTTCAACTTCAGGCTCCATTGTATCTGGTTCTGGTGTAACTTCAATCTCTTCTGTTATTTCTGGCTCTGTCTCTGGCATATCCATGTCCATTTCTGCCATTTCAATTTCTGGTTCAGGCATATCCATTTCTATATCTGTAAGCTCCATGTCTGGCTCTGGTAATTCTAAATCAGGCATTTCTAATTCCATTTCTAATTCCATTTCCATCTCTATTTCAACTGAAGCTATGTTCACTTCTTCAACAGTAATTTCTGGCATCTCAAAGTCCATATCCATGGTTGGCATTTCCATTTCAAAATCCATTTGATAATCCATCTCCATTTCCATTTCCACAGTCTCATATGACATTTCCATATCAGGTTCATCAAACTCTGGTTCAAAATAAAAATCATCTTGAGGTGCATCAACAATAATATCATTATGTTCAAATATATTTTCTACAATATCTATAACTTCCGTTTCTGTACTACCACCATATGCCACCCACATTTCAACTGTTGTAATTTGTTGTGTAATTATTGTTGATACGACGTTGTAAAGAACATTTATACGCACATCATCAAAAAGCGGTCCAATTGCAAGGTTGATATCACGTCCACCAACCTCCACAATTAATTTTGTGATTGTTCCCGCAAAGTCAAAACCACCTGTGTATTCTTGATAACCACTTGTTACACCTGACTCTGATAATATATCTGTTCCAGCAAACACACTTGTATTGCCGTTTTTTCCAGTTATGTGCATGTAAATCCTATCTTGAGGATCTCTTTTATCAACTTTTATAGAATAATTGGTTCTACCTCCATTTTCCATATCAAGTTCGGAAATATCTACTGTTTGTATAAAAGTTGTACCCATCCCACTTACGCCTTGTGTCGATGTTGAGTTACCACTCCCTGTTATTTGTGCACACTTATCACTACCTAATTCATAACAGCCATTGCCAGACGGCATGTTTGCAGGACCTTGGCCTCCCCAGTCCAAATCCATGTCCCCCTCGTATTTATTTGTTACATACCCATTACTACCATCTAATATGTTTCCTGAATCTTGATTAGTAGTTGTAACTGTTGTCGTATCTGTAGTTGTTTCAGTGGTTACGGTGTAACCATCAGCTTCATATTCAATTGTTTCTGTTTCCGTTATAACGATTGTTTCTTCTACACCAGGATCACATAATCCAGATGCAGTTACTGGACAATTAGCTCTAAGGGAGGAAGGCCACGACGCCAGAGTGCAGAACCATAGCAGCAATAATAAATTTTGCCAATTTTGACCCATCGCTTTCGACTCCTTCTTTTACTTTTATTTGATTTACTTCATCATTCCATTTTGCATAGATTACACTTCCCTCTGGAATCATATCCATATTTTCTTTCCATCCTGTTTCAGCGTCTTGACCAATAGAACCCATATACGGACATGGAGTGCCTGCCATAGTCATGCTGTCCCAAACACGAGAGTCTTGACATAATATTGACACAGATGCCACTTTCATGCCTGAAGCATACAAAGATCTTGCCAATTTAATTCTTTCACAGTTTTCGTCAGTGACAGTAATTCCCGAGCTAATACCCAAGATCTGAGTTTGCACGGCGCCTGCTACTGCTGTCTTACAAACATCAGAATTGTTTACAACAACACTTGGTGAGTTTGCAGTAGGTGGTGTATTATTTGTAACAACCGTAGAAGAAACCGTATTTGTATCTGCCGCAAAAACTTTTGTTGATATAAATAGTAATATTATAATTAATCTTAACATTTCCATCTTTTTCTAGCTTGTCGTAATCTAGAGTTTGGATCTGCCGCAGCTTTTGGAAATTTTTTCATTTGTCCTGCACTTCTAGCACAGAATGATTTACGACGCTTTGCGTCTTTTGACCCAGCCTTAACTTTTCCTGTTACCGCTGTTTTTAATTTAGAACCTGGATTATCACGACGATATTTGGCAACACCAGCTTTAGTCATTCCCGCCCCTTGTTTAGTGGGGCGGAAATACTTCTTTGTTTTTGGTGGTTGCTTGTCTCTTTTTCTAGCCATTAGCTTAACGATTCATACCTCTTTATACATTCAAGCATAATAAATGTAGAATCATTTGCAGTTTGGACAGGTACGGTGATTAAAATATCACCCGTTACACCAGTTGATTTAGGATTAGTAATACCTCCAAAAGAGCTAAAATCATAATCCGTATCACCATTTAAAAGTATCGCTGTATCATCAGTGCTTGCATCAAAAGCAATTAAAGCTGAATCGTTTTGTGCAGTTGTTGAAATGTTACAGTGAATTTTTTCAATGTCTAAATAAGTGCAAGCCTGACCAAGTTTGTTAGCAGTTAGACTAGATGCATCAATAGTGGTTGTGCCACCATTACTGCCATCACTAATGTGATTATAACTAAATACAAATCTACGATCCGTATCAACCACAGTTCTAGTTACAGGTGCATAAGCCATTGTTTACTCCTATCTCTCTACGATCATATTTACATAATCGATAGTCAAAGTGTTACCAGCAGCTTCACCATTCTGAATACCAAAAGATATTGTTAAATCTTCATCATCAGGTAGTTTTGCATTTGATACTTTAACTGGAGTTGCATTATTAATTGAATAATAAACAGCATCTCTATCTGGATCTACAAACCACGTCACAGTAATGAAAGTATCATCTTCCATTGTAGCAACTGTAGTTGCATCCACAGAGTTATCTTTTTCGACGTTTAAAAGTAAATCAGCAGAACCATCTACACTTATGAAGTACACACCATCTGATACATCTAATGGAGTTGTATCAGTAATTTGTAATCCCATAATAAAGTCATTTTGGTCTACATCATTACATTTAAATCTAGCTGAAAAGTAAGCTCTCTTACTTGTGCTTAGTCTAAATGGTTCACCTTTTAATTGTAAAAAGTCTGAATCACTTGCAGCATCATCGTTTGAAATTCTTAACTGACCACCTGCGCCAGAAATAATTTCTTCACTAGCGTTTCCACCACCAGCTTCTGTTGTTGTTATCGTCCAATCACCAGAATTGTACGTTACAAAGTCATTAAAATATCCGTAGAAAGTTTGATCTGACGGATATGGCATGAACATTGGTTGATCTTTTTTAGCCTCTGTAGCATCAGTGTTACCGGCCCATAAGATCATATTTTGAAAATGTGGGTTAGCCATATTGCCTCCTTGGTTGTATAGCCCTCGTCATGCAGTCTCTATACACGTCTGCCTAGCCAGTGTGCACGACTAAATTAATCTAGGATACTTGTGATTAGTATAAAATAAAAAAGGCGCTCTTACAAGCGCCTTCTTCCTTGGGAGGATCCAAATAAATTTTATGAACCTTGTGATCCGTATACACATCTAGGATCTGAAAATCCAAAGCTGTATCTCTCACGTGCTTTGTATCTCATGTTTCCTGTATCGAAATCGCCTTCCATACCAGTAGTAAGGGCAGCTCTTACGAAGTGTTTAAATCCATTAGGTGCATCAGTTTTAATGAAGTATGCATCAGTATCTGATAGATAATGGTTAATTGTATAACCATCTGGTAACATACCCATGTTTCTGAGTGCATTGATATCATTGTCAGATGTACCGACTCTGAGGGTAGAATTTAATATTCTATCAGCTACAAATTGAATGTTTACTGGGATAATTAATTTTCTTCCCTGCATTGCAATTTTTAGTCCTCTTTCATCGATAAAGCCTGCAATATCAATCATCGCTTGCTCTAATGAGGTTTCGTTCAAGTCAGCATCAGTTGAACTTCTGTTTGAGAAAGTTCCACCTAAAGCAGTTGGGTGTGCAGTATTTACTAATGAAACACCATCACCACCAGCAGTTGAGAACGCATTATTTAATACGTTAGCTGCTTTTGTTTGCTTTGTGTAAGCCATTGAACGTGCCAAGCTTTTTGTGTAACGAGCCGATAAAGTATCGTACAAGTTGTCTTCGACTGCTTCCTCAGTTAAACTAAATGCTAATGCAATAGTCTCATGAGAGTATCTGCTTGTAAAAGATTCTTGTGCAGTATCAAACTGTACAGCTGAACCTTCTTGTTTTACAGCAGCTTCGCCAAAACCAACTAACATTACTTCTTCTTCAAAAGCTCTATCACTTGCTTCTTGGTCAAATATTTCTGCATGCTCGTTCTCATAACGGGCATACTCCATTCCGAACAAGGCGTTTAGGCCTGGTTCTAGTTCTTTCGCCAGTTGGGCTCTATTAATAGCCATAGTATTCTCCTATTCGCCTTTTACGAGCTACCAACTGTACCAGTGCCACCGTTCAGTTCATGGTTGTTAATCTTTACAACAAATACTGAGTTGTTCGCTGTTGCGTCATTACTCGGTGTGTCATAAAAATCAATCAACTTCACTTGAAGTGCAGCCGTAGTATTTTTGGAACTCGAATCTATTTCAACACCAGAAATACCCGTAGTGGTGCTTCCAGCTCCGAAAACCAGATTACAGTTTTCGTTTAAATTTGCAGCTACTAGATTTGTTACGGCTGAATCTTGCTGACAGATAAATAGCTGATGAGGATCATCGGCTACAAATGCTATCGCATCAGATGCAACTGTTCCGTTAGGGAACGTATTATTAAATCTAGGCTTAGATGTACTTGGGTCTGTATAGAAACATCCCATAAATACTCCTCTGATCGCATCGCCTGCAGTTGCTATAACGACTGTTCCGTCGTTTGCTTGTTTCACTGGATCTCCAGTAAATATTCCTGTTGCGCCACTTGCAATAGAGTATTTAGTAGTACCTGTAGTTCCGCCAGGAGCGGAACCAACTTTAGCTATTGGTCTTAAACCAAATGCTTGGTCTATGTTAGCCATAGTAGTCTCCTAAATTATTCCGGAGACATTGATCTTACTTATTAAGACTTCTTGCCACCGAAAGTTACTCTGCTCTGCCTTTCCTGATGGATTGGCATTGCTGGATGTTCTTCTTTGTGGAGATCATTCTCAATTGCTTTTGTCTTCGTATCAGTGAGAGATCTGAAATATTCATCTCTATCTTCTTTCACTTCAATCGGACAGCGCATTAATAATAAACCGCCTATTCCTATTACACCTTTGTACTTTCCGTCAGCGATAGATGGTAAATCCATTCTATCGGGATACTCATCTGATTTTACAAACTCATACCCACTTCGTAGTCTACCAATGATATTTTTTTCATCAGCCATACCACGATATTCAGATCGTACCCACCTGTGGTGAAAACCCTCCGGTGGTTCCGGTGCTTCTAAATTTGATGGGGGAACCCATCCCCTAGGACGAACATCCTTTTCACGGGTTTCTTGTTTGCGTGACAGTGTCTTTACTCCTTTTGTAGTCATATTACGCTCCTTCCTTCACGTGTTTTGCGTATTCTTCTAATGGCACATTGAGTCTTTTAGCTATTGCAACTTGTGAAGGTGTGAGCTTCACGACTCTGCGTCCAGATTTAGTTTTTCGTACGGCCGACGCAACAGTCTGAACGGGCTGTTTCGTTTCGGTTTTCTTCTCCTCATCAGGTTTTTTAAACTTGTGAGGAAACTCATCTCTTATATAAGAATCTATTTCACTATAATACTCATCTGACGTTGGGTCAAATCCTTCTTGTAATAATTGTTCGTGATGCGCCATTGCTGCCGCTCTCATAGCTCTATCTGTATTAAACCAAGAATTCTTTGAGGCCCACTCTTCAGCTTTGTAGTCCATAGGCTGATAGTCTTGAGCTTGTTGAGCTTGTTGATTTTGCATTTGTTTTGCAAGATCTTCATCTCTTTTTTGAGTCGCTTTTAAATTAGCTAATCTAACCGTATCAGCTTTTGCTTGAGCTAACTGTTCTTGAGCTGTAACTTGAGCCTCAGTGTCATTATCCTCAATTGCTTTTTTAAGTTTAGATTTAGCTGCATCTACAGCAGATGTAACTCTGCCCTCAAACTCTGACACATAACCTTTTCCAACATTATTGTATTTGCTTTTTAATTCTTCATTTTCTTTTTGCGAGGCTTCGTAAAGTCTCTCCATCTCTCGCATTCTTCCTACGAGATTATTAATTCTTTTCTTTACACCCTTACTGTAACTATCAAGATCACCTGTTTCATATGGATCTGTTGGAACCTCTGGCTCCTTTTCACGTGAAACTTTTTCTGGTTCTGGTTCTACTGGTTCTACTGGTTCAGGATCTTGTTTTATGGGCTCTTCAGGTTTTTCTTCTTGAACTTCAACAGCCTCCTCTTCGTCTTTTTCTTTTTCGTCTTTTAATTCCACCTCTACAGGATCGCCTGTTACATCTAGTGGAACCATTTTTTCATTTGCACTTTGCATAGAGTTCTCCATGTTTATAAAATATTAGCTGGCAATATATCTCTCGGATCATCAACGACTGCCAGGACTTCATCGTCATTAATGATTCTTAATTCGCCCCCATCTATTTTAATTCTAGAACCCGCATATCTAGTAATTAAAACCCAATCATCCTTTTTACACCAAGGACCATCAGGAAATCTTTCTTTATCTTTATAGGCACTAGGTCCTACTTTTAAAACTTTACATATATTTGTTGTTATCTGTGACTCTTCTATTGTTTCATCGGTGAGAAGAACACCACCTTTTGTCTTACCTTCTAATTTTAATGGAAATAAAACAATTCTAAAACCAGTTGGGGTAGGAAGTTTTTCTAATTCTTTTTTCTTTTTTTCTGCTTGTTTACCATCCCACACATGTTGTGGCACGATTAGTTTTGGTTTAGTCATCTTCTAGCTCCTGTTTCTTTAGCAGGTCCGTGAGTTCCCGTAATTCATTATTTAGCGCTGCAAGTTTACCAGTCAAATATTTATAATCTGCCCAGTCCTTACAGAGTCCGCTTAGTATAGACTCTTCAACCGCCTTTTGTCTATCTATTAATTGATTTTTATAATAAGTAAAAAAATTTTCTAGACGCATGCTTTCATTTGTTCTGCCATATCTTTGGCTCTGTTAGGTGTCTGTTTTGCCCAACGACTATCGAGCATTTCGAAACTTGCCCCCAAATAATTGAGTTCAGATAAACATTTCCACATATTACGGAATTTTGATACACCTGTCATACCAAGCTGAAACACCATTTCTATTAAAATTTCCTCAGCTCTTTCATCAATGTCAGCACAACCATGTTCTTCCATCAATTCCTTTGCACCACGAATAGCTTCTTGTAAATCTTTTTGTAATATCTCCATGAGAAAAGATTCTTCGTATTCTTTATCGTCTTCCCAAAAGTCTTCGACACATAAATGCCCTACGCCCACTGTTCTCTTGCCTAGGGTATCTAGGTATACTTTGTTTCTGTAGCCCTCGTGTTTTTTGACGGACTCTAATAATCTTTCTAAGTTCATTTCTTTTTAAACATGCCTATCGCACTTGAACCAGCCTTAATCCCAAAACTCGCAGAAATCGCAATATATAAGAGATTGTGGTAGTATGACGGCAAATCTTGTAAGGCAATAAACCCTTTATGTATATGTTCTTGAAAAGGCGTGAATACTAAAACGGCTGGAAGAAGTAGGACAATTAAACTTACCTCATCTTTCCACGACCCTTTCATTTGGTCCACGGCACTTTGCTCCCAAGCTACTTTGCCAGCAATCTGGTCTTCTTTTAATTTCTGTGTTGCTTTTATTTCAGTTAATTTTAATTCTTGTTTTGCTTTCTTAGTTTGTACAAAGCCCTTGACGCCGTCTGCGACGACGCCAAGTAAGGGTTTAGCTAAGAGTTGCCACATGTTCTTTTTAAATTGCTCCGATGATTACGATTACGATTATTGCTACAATAGCAGCCTTAATCCAATCTTTCATACTCCAGTCTGACCATTCTTTTAGGTGAGACCATAGATCTGTTAAAAGTTTCATAGAAACCTCCTTTGTTAAAGTTGCGAAGTATACTACTTTACGCCTTTAAATGCTACTTTTTTAATTTGAGCATTGCTGGTTTGTCCTTTTGGTCCTGCTCCTTTATTCTGTTTTACGACAAATGGAGAGAAAGTAATCGCTGCATCTGATCCTACAACAGGATTTGGAAAAGGATTTTTTTGAGGAACCTCAGTCATTTTTGCATTTTTAAATTTCATTTTCTTGCCTTTCCATAACCACGTTTTGCTAGTCTACCTGCTAGACCACCGTTCTTAAAACCTTTTGCTTTTAGTTTTGCAGTAGCTTCTGCAAGACCACCATCTTTTTTCTTGATAACACCTTTACCAATGAGAATATCTTTCTGTGTAACTTTACCATCACCAGACAAATCTGGGAAATCACCACCATCTTTTAATTTTGCAATATTACCTTTACCACCTTTACCTGGATTTTTTGTTTCCCTATCTGGTTTACCTCTTTTAATTGCTTTATCTATTTCCATTTCCAACAGTCCTTGTCTTTTGTCTTCAGCTACCGTCTTATATATTCTATCTACTGATTCTAAAAGTTCTCTTGTGCTGTCTCGCAAAGGTTTTTCTTTTATTTCTACTTTAAGCTCTTTAGCCATGCCTAATGTATAGTCGGTTTTATGAGATTTATCAAGTCTCTTAAGTTATTATCAATCATTTGATTAAACTCTTTTTCACTAAGATTGTCATAATACAAAGTTTTGGCAACTGCCATCATGGCACCCGCCATTAATAACTGATCTTCTTGTGATTTTGTTGATTGATCAACAATTGACATCAAACCAGTAAAGTATTCTTGTATTCTTTCTGTTGCAGTATCCATAATACATAGTTAAGATCTTTCACCTAGCTTTGCAAGTGATATTCCCTCTCTGATTGTTGCATGTTTATCGGCATTATCTATTTTTTCTTGGTTTTGTTGTGCACCTATTGCAGCTTTTTGCTCTTCAAGTGCTTGTTTCTCTCCATCTTTTTGTGCACGAAGCTCTAATTCTTCTGCACGTAACCCTAATTCTTCTTTTTTAAGCGTAACTAGTGGGTCTTGAGTCATACCCTCCAAGTATTCTTGCTCCTCTGCCACCATTTCTTCCGTTAATTCACGAATTCTTTGTGCAACTTGGCTCTCAATCTGTATTTGGAACTGTTGTTGTAGTTGCGGAGGTAATTGTCCACCAAATTTAGCTGATTCTTGCTCTATAGTTGGTTGAATTTTTGTCATTACCTCCGCTCTGGCTAAGAAACTTATGTGTTGAGAGATATGTGACTGTAATAATGCCATAATGTTCGGTGTATTTTTAACTAAATACGACGACATAAAGGCACGATGAGCATCAATGTGTGCTTGATGATCTTGTTCTGGAAAAGCTTGTAGTGGTTTTTGCATTAAAACTTGTGAATTTTCCATTCCAGGATCCATTGGTTGTGGTTGTGGAGGAGCAGGGAGTATTTGTTCTATTTGTTGTATACCCATTGCTTGATACATACGTCTGTATGCTTCGTATAAATTGTGAATCTGTGGATTAGATTGTGCAAGTTGTAATTGAGTTTGTGCCAACGTAATACGTTGAGCCATAGAAAATATATTTGGATCTGAAATTGGTATGATGTCAACACGATCATCAAAATCTTGTTGTTTAATTTGTCTATTGCCACCAGCCACCATGTATGGATATTCTGGTGGTAAAGCTTCTGCTATAATTCTAGCTAAAATTCTAAATTCTTTTTTTTGTGCGTAATGTAATCTTTTGTGAATAGCACTCATGACTTTTGAGCCTTGCTCTAATAAAGCCATCGTTGTGCCAACTGGATTTGCTTGTGAGCCTTCTCCTAATTTTTGATCAGCTACTGCAGCAAATCTTCTACCAGCATCAACAACAAAACCAAGTAATGCAAATAAAGTTTGATCTGGTCCTTTGTATGGAAGTGGTAGTAATCCATTTCGTAAATCTCCTGACGGTGCATCAACATCTCTAAACTCACCCGGCTGAATTGGATTATCGTCATCTCTAATTCTAAGTCCTCTTGCTTTAAATCCTGCAGGTAAGTTTGATAAAGTTCCTGCATCAATTAATTGTCTAAGTGCGGAGGTAGCAGTTCTTGATAAACCACCAAGCATGTGTATTAAACCAAAACCGTAAAATCCTAAACCAGGTAAAAATTTATAATGAACAAAATATTCTATTTTTTTTCTTGTTGGATCTTCTTCTTTAAAGTTTCTGTAAATAGATAAAACTTTTCCTGAACCCTCTTCAATGGTTACAACGTAAGGAATTTTAATTCCATTATCATCTTCAAAACCAGCTAAATCTAAATCACAGTGTATCTCTAAAAGATTATAGATATCGGTGTTATTAGGTTTAGTTTCTCCTTGTATGTCATTATATTTTTCTTGTGTTTTTGATTCTTCATCGTATGGATCTTGTAATTCAATGTCTCTGTAGAATCCTGCAACTTGAGCCTTTCTCAAATCATTTTTTGTCATCTTTACAAGATGAGTAATTCTTTCTGACGTATCTAAATCTGTTGATAAATAAGGAACAACTAAATCTTCCGCTGGAACAAATTTTGCAACTGGTCTTGCAAGATCAACATCATAGTAAACTTTTTTAAATGCAGAACCTGCTAGTGGTAAAAAAAATAACATTTGATCCATGTCAGGATCATAGTCTTCCATTTCATCGGTAATAAGATAATTCATGTAATCTTTCACACGTTGTGATTGTGCTTCTATTTCTGGTGTTGAGTCACCAATAATATTACATTTTACGGGACCGCCTGCTGGTAATAATTCTTTGTAAGCTTGTGATTGAAACTGTGTAACACTCTCTGCTAATAGTGGATGTGTTACGCCACTCGCTCCTTGAAAAGGTTGAGAGCGTTCATTGTATTTAAAACCTAATAGGTCTAGACCTTTAGTGTACGAGTCGATCCAATCCGAACGTGACTCCTTATCATCTTCATATTGTTGTCTTAACTCACTTGATAGATTGTTGAGCTCGTCATCATCAATAGACTCTGCTAGATTTGATGAAAAGTCAACTACAATCTCTTCATCCATTTCTCCAATAATTGCGCCTCCATCATCTGTTTCTACGACTTCTGTTTCTTCTTTCAAAGGAATATCAATAGAAGATAGGTTCTCTATTGGACTTGGTTCTGGATTAATTGGTTTATCTACGGCCATTATTTAATTACTTTCCCAAATCCTCTTTTAGCTGCACCACCTGATGCAAATTTTCTAATCATGCCACCACCCTTAGCCGTGGCAACTTTTTTAGGGGCAGTCTTTGCTTTAGCTTCATATCCAGATTCTGGATATGATTTTAATATATCTTCTAAATCTTCAATGTCTAATTCTTTTAGCCTATCAATATCTGAGTCCCTTCCGTACTCAAGTTCTATATCTACAATTTGTTTAATTAATTTTCTTTTGCTCATCGTGCCTCCTACGTAATCAATGTTTTCTTTTGTTTTTTCTGTTGTATAGCACTGAAACCTCTGGGTTGCACGAATTTATAATACTTTCCTTTAGGATTTTGAAAAGAAGCCTCTTTTTTTTCTTTTTTGGTCTTTTTCTTTTTTGTTTCTTTGACCGTGAATCCTTTGACAAAACTCATTAATAATATTCCCTCTGCATAGGTAACTGTTCTAACATCGGTGGATCCTCATAATCCTCTGGATGCACAGCTAATCCGACTTGACGATAGCGCATCAATGCTTGTGTAGTGCTATCTACCAAATCATCATGATCACCATAAGGGAAAGCTGCACATTCTTCAATCAATTCTTCAGCCCACTTCTCATCTGGTGCCCAAACTTGTCCCGCCTCAAAAAGAGGAGAAACAGAATTAACCCTAACATGCTTATCATTTCCTTTGCTTGGTGTAAAGTTTACGACAGGTATACCGACCCTACGTAACTCATGCGTGAGCGGTGTACCACTAGCCTTTTGTTCTATAATCACGGTCTCTGGTTCCCAATAATTATACTCCTGCATTGATATTCTTTTGAGCTCTGGAAAATCCCAACGTCCTTTTTTAACATCAAGCAAGATTATATTAGGCGTAGTCTCGTTGTGCAAGAACACACCCCACGTTGTAATCGCACTAAAATCTGCTGTTTCTTTTTTACTGAACGCTGTATCGTAGCTTTGAATCACATGTTGTAAATTAGGGAGGGAGGGCCTATCCCAAATGTTCCACCACTCTCTTTTGATAATTGAACCTTCTTCGGATGTAGGATTCTGTTGCCACTGTGCATTCCACTTGGCCAAGGACAGTGAGGCTTTGACCGACTCCAACTCTTCTAGTTTCCAGTACTGAGGCCAAATAGGTTTATCTTCCAAGATAGCTGGAAACTCAATCACGTCCCATTGATCTGCTTTAACATCACTTTGTGCTTTCATCAATTGACCTGTTAAATCTTTTGTTGACCACCTTGTCATGACAATAACAATCTTGCCTCCTGGCTGAAGACGCTGTCTTGGTCCAGAAGTATACCACTCGTACGCATTCTCTAGAGCTGACTCTGATAATGCATCTTGCTCGGAATGTGGATCATCAATAATTAATAAATCGGCACCACGTCCAGTTATGGCACCACCAACACCTGCTGCGAAATACTCTCCACCTTTATTTGTTTCCCATCTACCTGCAGCTTTAGAATCTTGTGATAGTTTGATATCATCAAAGATATCTTGAAAAGAATTTTCTTCCATGAGGTTACGAACCTTACGACCGAAACGATAGGAGAGTTCTGCTGTGTGTGTTGTTTGAATAATCTTGAGCCTTGGATCACGGCCCATCATCCACGCTGGAAATAAAAAAGATGCAAATTCTGATTTGGTATGTCTGGGTGGCATATTTACAATTAGTCGATTTATCCTCCCCTCCGCTAAGTCTTGAAACTTTTCTGCAATTTTTATGTGATGGGGCCCCTCTACAAACTCTGGCCATACTTGTTTAACAAACTTTAAAAAAGTGTCTTGTGCAAGAGTTTTTAATTGAAATGTTTTTTGTCGTAATAATAATTTTTTCTTAAGAGTATCTAACTCTTCAGGAGTCATGTTGTCATAATTAACTATACGCTTGAACTGTTCGACTTCGGACATCAGATTATTATACCATATACTCTGTATGTGTAAAACTTATATACATATACATATACACACACACATCCCTAGATTTAGGGGGTCCCCTACTCTTTAAAAAACACAAGGCACAAAAACTGAAAAAACAATTCTTTTTTGTAATACGAATAACCAGAAAAAAATACGTAAATATACGTAAAAAAATTAAATTAACCATTGTAATGGGATAAAATATAATTATATATTATTGTATATAATAACTAAAGGGAGTGATTATATGTTTAATAAATCAATATTAAAAAAAGCAATTCAAAATAAATTCTTTTATGTTGAGTTTGTGAAAGCAGATAAAACAAAAAGAAAAATGACTTGCAAATTACCCACCAATGAAAAGTTTTTTGCTGGTGGCGATCTTCTTGGAAATCGTGAACATCTGTTAGAAGTTTTAGATGTGAACATTTTAAAGAAGAATAAAGACAATCCAAGAAAGGCTTGGAGGTCCATTAACTTAACAACTTTAACAAGTCTAAAGATAGGTGGTAAACAATGGGTAAAGTAAAACAATCTTTAATTGAATTTCAAGATAAAATTACGATTGATGCAATTAAAGTAATTGATGATCTAATTAAAGATAATTGGAACGATGATGATTTAGATGTAATTACTAGTGATACTATTAAATCATTTAAAAATCATAAAGATTATAATCAATTAAAAATGGCTTATTATGATGAGGATGATATGTCATATGCTATTGATGAGATGGTTAGAGAATATGCTGATCATTTACGTTCTAAATATGCTGATTATAGTGAAAAGCTCAATCATGAAGAATAGATTAATAAAAGTATTAATGCAAACTGGTTCACTCTGGTTTGCATTTTGTTTAGTTGTCTTTATACTTGGAATAATATTTCCACACTACTTATAAAAGGGAGAAATTATGTGTAAATGTAACTTATGTAATGATGATTATTTTATCTTATCGACTAATGAATATGGTCAGCCTGATCTTCAAAAGTGTGATGAGTGTAATCATTTTAAAAGTGATGATGAAGCCAAGATATATGTCTTCAAATACATCTTCAATAATGAAGATGCGGAAGAATGTTAGTAAACTTTATACCTGCAGCTCAGAGCTGCAGGTTTATTAATGAAAGGATAATTATGGAACAAATACTTCTGGACAAGGTCCTAATACTAGAAGACCAGCTTGAGAGGACTCAAGACGCATGGCTCAAAAGAATTTGGGAAGATCATATTAATGATTTAATGCGCAAGGTCGCAAGGCTCGAGAAATAAGAAAGGGGGCATTGCCCCCTTAATTTAATCTTCAATAGCGTCTATAACTCTAGCAACTGCCTTTTGGCTATGCCCTCCAACATGCCACTCATGTATATTTTCTGGTTCTAAACCATCAGGACCTAAATAATTTTTTCCATCTTTCCAATTATAAATATTGGCCACTGTTCCGTCATCAAATTCAAAAGACCATTCAAAATCTGTTTTATATCCGTCGTTTCCGTGAGATTCTCCGAATGCTTTTAGCAGTTGTTTATAACTCGCTCTAACAACTCCTTGAAGATAACTTCCTCCAGTTGATTCAATCTTTTTCATAATTACTCCTTTCGTTAAATTATACTATTGACTAATATCCCATAAAGTTTTATATGTCAATGATAGTTTGGTTAAGACACTATGAAAACGATTAAATTCGACTACAGGAAAGTCTTATTAAATTTACTACCTGTCCCAATGAATTGACATTGTGGGTATAAAACGAAGCCAGTCTATATAACGGCTTGGGTAGTGCCAAGTAGGATTGTGTTTGATGTGAACAATAACCAGTATATTGACCTGTTGTTGCTATTACACAAAGTAATCAAGAGTTCCTGAAAAACTACCCACAACAAAGGAGTGAATTATGCCTAACTGGACTTTTAATAATGTGATGTTTGAGGGTAATAAAAAACAACTCAAAACATTGCAGACTATGTTGAGATCAAAAGATAATCATTTTGATTTTAATAATATTATTCCTCAACCTAAAGATCTTTTTCATGGACCTTTAGGAGTAGATGAAGAAGAAATGTGTAAGAGAAAGGGTATCCCAAATTGGTATGAGTGGAACATTGCTAATTGGGGAACAAAGTGGAACTCATGTAATACCGAAATAGTAGATGATACAGATAATATTTTATCCTATCGTTTCGAAACTGCTTGGGATTGTCCTCGTGAAATTGCTGGAGCATTGCTTCGAATGAAAAAAACAATTCTTAAAGATATAGAAATATCTTGGGATTGTATTCATGAAGATGGAGCAGAGGAAGAAACAATAATTGAAAAGGGAGTAGAGTATGAATTCGAAGAAACCTCTTAATCAAATGAAAGATTGGATAAAACTTAATGTGATTGCTTCTTTTGATAATCACGAACAAGACATTTTTGATATGTCTCTTTCGCCAAAAGAAAATGCTACGGAAAAAGATTTGTTAAATTCTATAATGAGAAATTTAGAATACCCAAAAGACGATCTATATAAATTATCTCTTTGTTGGATATGTAGTGATGACACCGTGAAGAAATACAATTTTGTTAAAGAGAGTATTGATAAAAATGCAAAATACTTTTTTGAGAAAGGTAAGTTGATTTCATGAATTCGAAGAAACCTCTTGATCAAATGACAGATAAAGAAAATTTAGCCGAGTGGACTAGGAGGGCGAGAGCTTTCCTAGTTGGCAAAAGAATAGTTGACGTGAGATATCATACAGAAAAAGAAAACGATGAGATATATTACGATGACTATGGTCGAAATGTTCGGATCATCTTTGATGATGGACATTGGATCACACCAAGTCGGGACGATGAGGGCAACGGACACGGTGTCCTTTTTACAACTGACGATGAGCACGGTGTAGAAGTGATACCTTCAATTGGATATCACAAATAATCACTCCTAGAGGGCCACCCTTTTGGGTGGTCCTTGCCTGGTTTATTCAAGCAGCTTAACCAATTAAAATATATAAAAGTCGCAAGGCTCAAGCAGCTTTTAAGCAGCTTCAAGTCTCACGCTTCCAGGCTCAAGAATTTTTTTTAATTTAATACTTGCATTGTTATGGGAGATATCTTATATAATAGATAGGGTTGATTACTCGGTACAAAGTTTAGAAGTATACGCCAAAGTGTCAGCCCCCTTGGGGTTACATGTCCGACTGACCAAGCCGAATTGTAGCCACAAGACCCGCAAGACCCAAAGGTCGCAAGGCAAAAGCAATTGCAAAAAAACAGATGCCTGGAAGATGCGATTTTTGGGTTGACATTGTATAAGATTTATCTTATATAATAAATAGTAGTTTGAGGTCAATAGCGGTAACCAATCCGCCGTTGTATATTGAGTACTGCTACAACTGGGGTTAGATGTCCGACTGAACAAGCCGAATTCTAACCCCTTAATAAAGGAGTGAATATATGTTAGATACTTTGATTAATAAATACTTGCCGGACTTCACTAAGAAGAAGATCAGCAAAGAAGAAGCTGCCGAGCAGTTATACCAGGCGCTTTGCAAACAGGCTCGAGCTGTCGGCCATGATCCAGCTTGGGAAGTTTCAAAACCTACGCCTTACCCAAACACGCACACGCACACTGATGAAGAGAGATCAGATATACAAACAGACGCAGAGTACAAAGATTACGAGCAGATCATGGTTTCATATGAAGCTGGCCCATATGATTGGGGAGTTGGTTATTCTTTGAGCTCTCACCCTGAATCATACGATATGATGAACAACCCACAAGATTGGTACCTGGAAACTCATTGGGGTTTTGATGTTGTCTTCACAGATAAATAAAGATCTTGGCCGTCAATTGACGGCCTGATTTACTCAAGCTGCTGTTAAAACGATTAAGTTCTAGTGTGCACCCAGCAGCTTGACTAAGTCACATGGTCGATGAGCCAAGTCTCAAGTTTCGAAAAGTCACAAGGTTCAGGGAACAAGGCACAGGGTTCAAGGCTCAAGCCTTCTTTTGCAAGTCGCAAGGCACAAGATCCAGAATAAATAGAGATGTCTCTTCGTCCGAGGGGGGTGGCCATAATAAATGAACAGCCACCGTTCGTATTATGGCTCATATGCCATGATATTTGACCAGGAGACAAGTTAACTTTGTTCCCCGTAGTCACCTTAAGCTCTATCCAAAATTGTCCCCTACGTTTATTTCTAAGCTTAAAAACTGCTAAAACATCTGGTAATCCTAGAGGAGTAACAGCTTCTATTCTTGTTAAGGTGACTTTGGTAAATTTATTTTTGATTCTCTTCCAAAATTTCGTCTCTGGTTTTGTTGTCATCTATCTCTTCAAAACTCCCTTCAATAGATAATTTCTTATCCATATCTCTTAATAATTTGTCAACTTCTTCTCGATTTAATTGGTCAATAGATCCGTGCATGATTTCTTTTCGATCAATATATAAACCTGCTACTTGGCCTCTTGATTTTTCAGCTGTTACGGCTGCATTCCAATTACCTTTTTCTTCTGCCCCTCTACTCAATTGATCTAATCTTTTTAAATGTTTGTGAAGATTAACCTCATATTTTTTTTCCTCTTGATTACGCAATTCTCGAATATATTCAGCACAACCTGGATGTTTGCGTAGTTCAGACGCTTCTCTTCTGGCCCTGTTTTCAGAATAACCTGATTCAATTGCACATTGAGTGGCTGTTTTTGTGTCGCCTTCTTGAACAAACAATAAACAAAACTTCGCTTGTTTGGGTGTCAATTTGTCTCTTAGTTTTTCTAGATCCATAATTTTCTTATAGCATGATTTTGGGAGAAAACAACGATTTCATCGCAACACCGTATTATAGTGGTGTAGCGGTGGTGTAGCGGTAAAAATTAATTTAAGTTATTGTTATATATATATTATTTATACTATCGCTACACGCAACACCGCAACATGAGTTTTTTGTATTGTTAATTATAAAAAACTTGTAGAAATAACTATAGCATTGTATAGATAAATCTTATTCACTCCCTTTCCCCCTCCCAATGTTTTCATTCTTCATTGGAGGGGGTGTTTTTATTTGACATCAGTATCTATATGGGATAATTAGTATATAAATAACCCTCAACAATGGAGATGAATATGGGTAAAGTAAAGCAATGGTTAATGAATATGGAGGAGGACGCTGCAGAAATGTCTAAATTAATATTTTGTTTAAAGCATGGTGCAGTACACCAAGATATTTGGGATAGAGTTAATGATCCTAATTATGATGATGGATTTGATTTTGATGAATCAGAAAGTGAGTGTTAAATGGGAGATATATTAGATAGTCGAGATTTGTTAGATGAATTAAAAACGTTAGATAAAGAAGATGATCTAGACAGAATTGCAGAAATAGAAGAGCTAATTGAAGAAGTTGGAGAAGATAACTTTGACATGGGCGTAGCATTTATTCGTGAAAATTATTGGGTTCAATACTGCGAGGATATGGCATATGATTGTGGTTATTTAGATCGTAGTCCTGATTACAACCCATTGGATAATTACATAGATTGGCAGGGTTGGGCAGACGCAGTTGCCATGGATTATAGTCAGATAGATTTTGACGGTGATACTTACTATTGGAGGGCATAATGACAGATATAAATAAACACTATCCACTTGGTTGGATGGTTGATGAAGGAGAAATAAAAGTATGGTCTTTGGTGACAGGTGAAAAATTTCCAAAAAATCACGCCATACACAAGAGCGAAAGAAATTTCATAGAGGAACAGATAACAAAGTATTTAACTTTATCTGGTCAAATAGAATGTTAACAAATATTTTACTAGGGCTAATACTTTTAGCCCTGGTTTTCATAGGATTTATGGTGTTTGTTCTTGGTAAAATGATTGATGAACAAATCAATAAAAAGTAAATTTAGAACTATTCCGGTATCGTTGAAAACAGCTAACGAACTTATTACCGAACACCACAGACACAATAAAAAAGTAACAGGACACAAGTTTAGCATAGGAATCGTGGATCGTGGAGCTCTGATCGGTGTTGCCGTTTGTGGCAGACCTGTGGCAAGGCTCTTGGATGACGGGGGAACACTAGAAGTATTACGAGTATGTATTAAAGATCCTGCGCCAAAGAACGCTTGTTCGTATCTCTACGCCAGATGTGAAAAGATATGGAGGGCCATGGGCGGTGAACGTATAATCACCTATACCTTGGAAAC
>VTLG01007503.1_pt1 | contig 58063 bp, 78 predicted proteins | sample 4694571 | NCBI WGS metagenome assembly VTLG01 (sample SAMN12604809, study PRJNA352737) | marine metagenome | biome: ENVO:00000447; feature: ENVO:00000209|ENVO:00000569|ENVO:01000036; material: ENVO:00002151; isolation source: viral sequences binned using virsorter ... | reverse complement strand
AGCCAAACACGTTTCGAAGCTCATTTATTGGATAATTATTTAATTCCAATCTATCTTCTAGCGAGTTCAACAAATCGATATCGTCCGAGAGTTCGAACGTGACTGTTTTTTGCTTTTCCATTTTCTTCTTCTCCTTCTTTTTCGTTAATCACTCGATCAACTTATATACTAAGTATATACGAGGTATATACTAAAGTAAAGGATCAACGATAAGACTTAACAATGTCGTTGAGTCTTGCAGCGAAGGATGAAACATCTAGGTTTTCTTCTGCTAGATCGAGCGCGTCAATTACTACAAACAATTCTTCGGGTTCTAAATAGCTGAACGCCTTCGCAACGGTGGCGGAATCGGCAAACGCAATTAGATAGCAAAGGGCTTTAGTTTCTGAATTCATTTTGTGGTTTTTTGTCCCTGGTTTTGCAGTGATTTGATTTTTGGTTCAGGGTTACGATCGTCCCATCGGTGGATAAGTTTGATGCAATTCGCGGACGCTACAAAAGCCTTAAGCCGTTCCATTTCGGCGGGGCGAGGCCAGTTGTTAGATTTGACTTGTACGAGGACAACATCTGAATCGCCGATCCCGATAATATCCCATTCACCTAAAGAGCCAGCCGATTTAGTGCAACGATATCCGCGCGCTTCTAAATATTCTATGGATTTTTTTTCTGATCGGGCGCCTTTAGCTTTTCGATTCATTTGTTATTGCCTGTGGTTCCATTTCTTCTGGAACCCAATCTTCCAATAGGCAGCTGCAATCGTAGACATGTAACGAGTGGAATAGACACCACCAATCATCACAATTGTCGCAACGAATATCCCACCATTCCAAAACGCGGTGAGACTTTGTTGGTTCTTCGCACTCGTCTCCGCATACGTCAGCGGAACAGGAAAGTGTATACAGCGGGGGGTCAATAGACATGCGTTCATAGTAACGGCCTTTGGGACATTCGGGTAGCAGCTATTTCACAGCGGCTTTCGTCAAGCTCGATGCCGATCGCTTTTCGTCCAATATTCGCAGCTGCACGAATAGCAGATCCACTTCCCATAAATGGGTCAATAATTAGTTGGCCAGGAGTGGAGAGCCATTCAATTAGCGGTGTCATGACGGTAAGTGGTTTGCTCCACGATCCGTATGTTAGATCTTTCGGCGCGGTAATGACGCTTTTTAACAGTTGATTATCCCGAGGATGATACACGCGATCAGGTCGCACATAGTCGTTTCCTATAGATTGGAAGCCTTTTTTGATAGGCGTCTTGTCATTTATCGGGTCGCCTACATAAGCAGATTCGCCAGTCAGATTATCCGAATAAACGAGGATAGAGCTGTGAGTTAATAACGGGAGATGATGCGAAATCCAGCGCCCGACAGGAAAATGCCAAATTATTTCCGTGTTAGGTCGTCCCATAACGGTTTCAATTATTCCGCGATACTGAAACGAACAAAAAGCGGCGACAGGAATTTTTGGGCTAAATACTAAATCTACAAACTCGCCCCATAAATCATAGGGCGGATCGGCGATTATAAGATCGGGCGTCGGTAGTGTGGGCAAAATTTCTTTTGCGTCCCCCTGGAAAATCGTGACGTAAGGATCTTGGTAATACGGGGTCACCATAATAATTCTCTCCATAATTCTCGCCACGCGTAGGCAGCTTGGTCGGGGATAACTCCGTTGCCGATTATTCTGATGCGGTCTTGTCGACTGAGGTCCACCCGATATCCCAACCCATCATCCATTCTGTAAAGTTCGGATTTAGATAAAGACGGTTGGAGGTGGGTTGATACGGTTTCCCATTCTTTGTTCTCGGGTCGTGGTGGATATGTGACCGAGAAGTCCAGAAGGCGCTTGGGTCTACTTGTCGAGCTAATGACCCCGAGTGTTTTTTGTCGGCGTCCGTTCCGATCGGTGTCATCCATAATCTTTTTTTGGACTCCGAGAATAAAAAGCCTCTCCCGTTTATGTGGTGCTCCAACATCCGACGCTTTAACGAGTGTCGCCGCAACAAGATAACCCATGCCGTGAAGCTCTTTGGCGACCGTAGAAAATCCATATCGCAAATGAGCGTTGACGTTTTCGAAGAAGCACCAAATAGGTTTAATTGTCTGGATTCCTCTTGCAATAGAAGGCCATAAATGTCGGGGATCGGCGGCTCCCAGTCGCGCCCCTCCAAAGTTGAACGGCGTGCAAGGATATCCGCCTGCAATACCTTCAACGCCTCGCCACGCTTCAAAATCGAACGTGTTAATGTCCGTCCAAATAGGCGCGGGAGAAATTCGTTGGTCTTCCATACGCGCTGCCAGAACCGCTGCAGATGTGACTTCGTTCTCCACGTAGCAGATTGGGATAGCTCGTTTGTCGCTTCCTCGCTCAATTCCGAGATCGAGTCCACCTGCTCCTGAGCAGATTGAGATGAATCTGTCGGCAGATATATCCACATTGTTACTCCTTTAACTCAGAAGAACACGACCACGCGTCCCACCCGTGAAGGTTCCACACCTCCCAAGCCGCTTGTAGATTTTCGCGCGGGTCGAATAAGTTAAACACTTCGCCCAACATCGGCCAATAGAAAATATTTATTTGCATGATTCCGATTGATGGCCCATCATCTATATCAAGATCGCCAATTCGGTTCACCTTGATCCATCCGTTATCGTTTCCGCTTTCACAGCTTGCAATGATCCACATCTCCTCGAATATTTTGTAATCATTAGCCCATAAAAAAGGGCGCCAAGAAGTATCAGCGGCAAGCCATAACAATTCTTCTTTATTGACTTGGTTCAATATTTTCACAGGGTCGACAGTCGGTTCTATTTCAGGAGTAGCGTTACTGTCGGGAACAGGGCGGTCAGACAGTGGAGTCACTAATGGCTTTGGAATTTCTGCTACAGAAACCAGGGGGAGTGGTTCGACGTTAACCGCTTCAACTGTAGCGATCGGAATTGAGATCACTCCGTCGCCGTCGCTCATATCTATTATTAATAACCCGTACAAAATAGCTAGCGCGCCAAACGCCAGTCCCGTCCAGAGCATTCGTGCCACCTATATCCACCGAGACGCGACGCAGCCCGCGATCCGTATCGGTTTTCGATTTCTCCCAGACTCATTAAGTTAGTCGTGAGGATTGTTTGTTTGTTTTCTCGCAGTCGGCGATCGAGTAATACATTCACCCGTTCAACAACCCATTCTGTTGTCCGTTCTGCGCCCAGGTCGTCAACAACTAATAGATCAAAAGATGCTAAGTTCGTTTCGTATTGTTGTGCCTGTTGAGCTTGTCGAGTGTCCCCAAAGAGTTCCCGTAAATCATCTAGGAACTGAGGAAAGTAAATGAACTTGGCCGCCTTGAACGCCCCTTTTGTTATTCGTCGCTTAACTACCCACTCACGAATCAGCCCAACTGCTAGATGTGTTTTGCCTCGCCCCACTTCTCCATATATAGCCAGAGAATGGCCGCCCTCCAAATCATCGATCGCCCCCCTGGTTTTTATCGGGTCGACAGATAGATCCTCAAGTTTCCAACTCATGTAGCGCCTGTCAACGCCCGTTGCCCGTACCAAATCATCATCCGAAGTACACGTGGGACAAGGGAACGTCACACCGAAATACGGATGTTTGCGATCGTCTGTTACTCGAATTCTTCGCCCGTCATTGCAGGCGGTGCAGGAAAAGACATCTAGGGGAATAGGTTGGTTCAAAAGCGCTCGCAATTTATCAACCGACAGCGAGCTAAACACCTGTTTTTCTTCGCTTGACGGCTCAATACCATAAAGGCTTTTGAAATTTTCTAATAAATTTTGTTTTAATGTTTCGATTGATTCGGTAGATTCTAAGGGCATGTCATAGTACCTTTATGATCTTATTTATTAATATATACAAATATATATAAATTTATTGCTTTAATATCATTAAAGAACACTAGCAGTTTCTCCACACTTAACCGTCGGATCGGAATAATTAGGACAACCTAGAAATTTCTCTCCATCGGATCTTCGCGTTCGTTCTTCCATAGGAATCTGACAACGCGGACAAAGTCGCACAGGCTTTTCTCCAAACGCCTCAGCGCTTGCCTCTTCGCCAGTCTTATAGGTTCCAGTTGGAGGGGTATTTACCTGCGAAGCTACAAAGTCGTTTTCGACTTGTTGCGGATCTTCGGTGACGTTAGCCATTTCCTCAGCGCTTGGGCGTGTCCCGCTCTCCTGGGCAGTATCTCCGTAGACGTTTCTGTTTGCGAACGCGCGCCCGATGGCCGAGGTTTCCGCATTTTCTGTATATTTAGATATTTCTCCACCGCGCTCTTCTCGCGCTATTCCCGTGGCGAGTGGTGCGTTGTTTAATTGTTCTACCTGGTCAACATAAATGCTCGCGCGAATAGTGACATGGTTCTCGCCTTCGCTAAGTATTTCTGTAGTGATCCTGCCATCTTCGTATCTATCATAAAAAACCGCGATCCGCTCTTTTACATCTTCGTATATTTTTCCACGTATTGTTACGGGCATATCCTTCTCCTATCTTGTGACGGGTTCAACGCCGTTTGCTTTTAATATTTCCTCACCAGATTTATTTGGGTTATGGACGGTGTATTCGTGAATGTCTACCATCTTGCCTAACATATCGCCCATTTTAATCCCGCGTGTTTGGGCAGATGCTTTTAGAGTCCGCCAGACGCGCTCGTCCACTTCTTTAATCAAAAAAGTTTTTTTCATAATTCCTCCAATCTTCTTGTATCTTTAGTATATACTATTTTATCCTTAGATATCCTGTCTATAGACTCCCGATTCCAAACACTGTATGCTATTGGTATGTTCGAAAACAGAATCATTGGCAGCGGAACTGAGAAACCAGATCAGCTTCTTGCTAATCCGTTCAACTGGCGAATCCATCCCCGACAACAACAACAAGCGCTCACAGATATTTTGGGCGACGTAGGTTGGGTACAAAACGTTATTGTGAACCAACGCACAGGCCACGTGGTCGACGGTCACATGCGAGTAGGTGTAGCGATATCAGAAAATCAAGCGGAAATTCCAGTCGTATATGTCGATTTAGACGAGGAAGAGGAACAGAAAATTTTAGCTTCTTTGGACCCGATTGGCTCGATGGCCGTAACTGATACGGAACAGCTACAGGGTTTAATCAGCGGACTTGCTTTTGGCGACGCTTTAGACGAAGTGTTGTCCGACGTATCAGGCGAACGCTCAATACAGGCCGCTCTTGATTCGTTAAATGATAAAGAATTAAAACCAGGGACAAGAACCACACCGATTGACGCGATCACAACCGTTGCTGATACGCCAAAGTGTTGCATCGCAGTCGCGTGTGGTCTCCAAATCGGAATACAAAGCAAGGGAACTTTGACGCCTGAAAAACTGCAACCCTGTTTGAACGCGCACCGCTGGCCTAATCACGCAATCAAATTCGTCGACAATGATTATTTCAATTATATCCACGCTAAGCACTTAAACGACGTCCAAGCAGCGCGTCCGAAATATGCAACTGTAAAAGATATTATGACAGAAACCCAATGCGCTCAGGCGGGGATCGAATATACGCCGCTGGAGCAAATTTTAGAATGGGGCGAAGAATTAGCGGAACACGCCGAAAATGTGATCATGATTCCGAAATACGATTGCATGGATAAGATTCCCGAAAAGTTTATGTTGGGGTATTCGATTCCAACAACTCACGGCGGGACGCCTTTAGCTATAGATGCGTTCCAAGGGCGTCGCGTGCATTTATTAGGCGGCTCTTGGAAACAACAAATCGCAGGGCTGAACGCGTTAGGCGAGGACGTTGTCAGTTTAGATATTAATCAGACGCTTGTAATCGCAAAATGGGCGCAGTTTTTTCGGGACGATGGCGCTGTAGAGCATATTACTGAAGTAATACCAAACCAGCTTTTAACGGCGCCGCTATTGATTTGCTACATTTTATCGTGCAGCGCTGTAGCGGCGGGACTTAAACGGATGATGGGCGAAGAAGTCAAGGCCGAATCAATAACGGACGAAATACCAAGGCGTGACCAGTAAGAAGGCAGATGTGACCACTAAACTTCCAAAAGGCTTGGCTATTTTAGGCTCCACCGTCACAACTCCCATCGCCGAATTGGAAGCGATCGACGTAGCCCAGGCGGTGAATAAAATAGCAATGCGCGTCTCGGAGTTTACGGCAGTGTGTCCCGTCACGGGGCAGCCTGACTATTATGACATTGATATTGAATTCATCCCGAATGGTAAAGGGATAGAATCGAAAAGCTTAAAATTATGGTTGTGGAATTTTAGAAATGAAGGATTATTTTGCGAAGCGCTCGCGCCCCTGGTTTTAGAAAAAGTTGTCGGCGCCATAAACCCTATCGCCGCCACGGTAATCACTAGCCAGACTCCACGCGGCGGAATAGCGATCGAGACGGTAGCGAAATATGCCCAGCCCTTCGATTAATCTGCCAGTTATCGGCGGAGACCGATTTGCGGGACACGGTTCGGGGATGGATTCGCTCGAAAAAATCATCCAATATTATATTTTGCCCCTCGCTGCTGAAACAGTGAGATACGAACAACGAGTATTTGAGCCAATGGATATTCGGGTAGCGCCTGAGTTATTCCGAGGAACGACATGCCCGCCGATGTGCGGCGGATGTTGTAAAGCGTATTCGTTGGTATATCTGCCCCATGAGCCTCACCCATACGAGTTAGAAAAGTTCACAGCTATTGTCAACAAAAAATTCGTTCCACTCTACAGAGATCCTGAACCGTTTACAAATGTCAACGGACGCGGCGCGGGGCTAGACGATAAATGCAAACATCTAACTAACGAAGGGCGCTGCGGTATCCACCTCGACCCAGATAAGAACGGCCACACGGGCCAAGCGTTTTCTTGTGATATCGAACTATTAAAAATACACGTGTATCCAACTAGGAACCGATCAGAAATAACGACAAAGCTTTTTGGTCGGGGGTGGGTAATGAAGCGTGTAGACGGTGAACGCGGCGCGCTTTGTGAAATCATTCCAGAAAATGAAGAAACTAAAGCGGACGCGTTTCGCAAGCTCAGAAGAATAAAGGAATGGTGCGAACATATGGGGGTAAAACATCACGTGGATAAAATCATCGAATGGGGCGAGACTAATCCGACAGCGGCTTTATTTATAGAAAACAGGGGGAATTGATGACAATAGAAATTGATGGTGGAAGTACGGCAGTTGTATTACTCTCGGGGGGGCTTGATAGTACCGTCTGTATGGGAATAGCGGCAGAGGAACATCCCAACGTCGTAGCGGTTAGCATGTGGTACGGACAAAAACACGCAACCGAGGTAGAAGCGGCGCGACGGGTCGCGGCTTATTATGACGCGGAACATATTATCGTCGAGCTACCAACTGACCCGTTCAAAATGGGCGCGCTGACTACTGACGAGGCTATGCCCCAAATGACTTACGAAGAAATATCCGATAACCAAGGAATTTCGCCAACTTATGTGCCATTTAGAAATGGAACTTTTCTCAGCGTAGCGACGGCGATCGCGTTGACTAAAGATGCGGTGGAAGTGTACGCGGGGATGCACGCAGAAGATGCTAGCGGGTGGGCCTACCCAGATTGCACACCCGAATTTCTCGGGGCGATGGCTAACGCAATTTGGGTCGGGTCATATAGCGCTGTGCGATTAATAACGCCGTTGATGTGGCTAGACAAGTCCGCTGTAGTTCGAAAAGGGATCGAATTGGAGGCGCCGTTTGGACTGACGCTGTCATGTTACGAAGGAACTCAACCGCCTTGCGGGACGTGTCCGACGTGCGTGTCCCGCGCTCACGCGTTCGAATCGTTAGGAATAAAAGATCCGTTATGTATCGAATAAGTAAGCTGTTCACATTTTCGGCGGGACACTTTTTGACAGGTTTACCAGGGGAACACCCATGTTCCAACCAACACGGACATAATTATACGGCGGAACTTTTTTTGGAATCTGAGTCAGTCAACCAAGTTGGATTCATCGTTGATTACAACGATTTAGTTGGATTTAAGAATTTAATAGACAAAACTTTAGACCATAAAAATCTCAATGACATTGTTACCTTCAACCCAACAGCGGAAAATTTGGCGCGTTATTTATGCGAACGCGCGGGGGAATTTTGGTGGGCGAAGTTTGTCAGCGGTGTTCGAGTAAGTGAAACCGACGGGACGACAGCGGAGTTTATTAAATGACAGAACTGCTAATTAGTGAAATATTTGGACCGACGATACAAGGCGAAGGCAAATCCATAGGGCAGACAGCTTCGTTTATTCGATTAGGTGGTTGCAACCTGCATTGCGTGTGGTGTGATACGCCCTACACTTGGGACGCGTCGCGGTATGATTTACGCGAAGAACTGACAAAAATAGATATCCGAGAAATAGCCTCCAAGATTACATCCGAGGGGTTAGTTGTGATCAGCGGCGGCGAACCGTTATTACAACCAGATGGACTGATCGAGTTAATTGGTATTTTAGTTGCAGAAGGCCATCGCATCGAGATTGAAACCAACGGAACCCAGCCGCCATTGATAGGATTAGGACGAAGCGTGTCGCCATATGTTGATTACAACGTATCTCCAAAATTAGCTCACGCGGGCGACTCGCGCGCTGACAGAATAAACTCTAATTTACAAAAGTTTGTCATGATTCAAAGCGCTATTTTTAAGTTCGTTGTACAAAATCAAATTCAGTTGGAAGAAGTCGAAGAAATCGCCAGAGTGTATGAAATTGACAAAACCAGGGTGTGGATAATGCCCGAAGGAACTGACCAAGAAACTCACAAACGAATTGCCGACGAGACACTGACAACGGTTATTAAACGATTTGGTTGGAACTGGACTCCGCGTTTGCATATTAATTATTGGGGTGATGTACGTGGAAAATAATATTGAAGCGCAAGAAATGGTTCGCAATCTGATTCGCTATATAGGCGACGATCCCGATCGGGCAGGAATGGAAGAAACTCCAGCGCGCGTCGTTAACTCCTGGGGTGAGCTATTTGGCGGTTATTGTCGATCGGGTTCTGACGTGTTGAAATGGTTCGAGGATGATACAAGCGAAATGGTTATTGTTCGAGACATTGAATTTTTCTCCACTTGCGAGCATCACATGTTGCCTTTTTTTGGAACGGCTGACGTTGGTTATATTCCTAATGGAGCCGTTGTCGGGCTGAGTAAGATCGCGCGCTTAGTCGATGTCTATGCGCGCAGATTTCAAATTCAAGAGCGACTAGCCAGAGAAATAGCCGAGGCGCTTGCGGTAGAAGATGGACGAGCTACCGCCCCACTCGGGGTAGCGGTTCAGATTCGCGCGAGCCATCTTTGTATGCAAGCGCGCGGAGTTAGGCAATTATCGGCTAAGATGGAGACAAATTTCTTGACGGGCGTGTTTTTGCTAGAAGATTCAGCGCGCGCGGAATTTTTAAGGAAGTGACATGGCAGGGCGACCATCTAAACTAAACGAGGATACACGGCGCCGATTGATCGAGGCTGTCGGCGCGGGTAACTATATGGACGCGGCTTGCACCTACGCGGGGATTGGCGTTGCAACGTTTTACACATGGATGGAAAAAGGGCGATCGAGTAAATCGGGAGAATATCGCGTGTTATTCGACGAAATAGAAAAAGCGCAAGCATCGGCGGAAGTGCGGATGGTAGCTCAATGGCAACAACAAGTTCCTAACGATTGGCGAGCCGCCAAAGAATTCCTAGCAAGGCGATTTCCTGACAAATGGTCATCACTAGAAAAACAAGAAATCAGTGGGCCGCAGGGGGCGCCGTTAAAAGTCTACAAAATTAACTTAGGTGGAGAACTTGACGACAATATCCCCACCGACTAACGAACAAACAACTATCGAGCTAGAACGCCCGTTGTATCCAAAACAGAACCGCGCTATTTTTTGCGTTGAACGTTACGGCATAATAGAAGCCAGTACAAAATCAGGCAAGACGCATGGATGTATCGCCTGGTTATTGCAGGAAGCGTACACGCGCGGACGGCTTGGAAGAAGTTTTTGGTGGATAGCTCCAACCTACAATCAAAGTAAAATTGCGTACAATCGATTATTGCGAAGTCTTCCACGGGATTTAGTTATTAAGGCGAACGCATACGAGTTGTCAGTCCAACTCGATAACGGCGCAATTATTCGCCATCTATCCGCTGAGAAGCCAGATGGATTATATGGCGAAGATGTCTATGGAGCGGTGTTAGACGAAGTAACAAGGATGCGCGAGGAAGCGTGGTATGCAATCCGTTCAACGCTCACAGCGACACAAGGCCGCGCTCGTTTAATAGGTAATGTCAAAGGCAAAAAAAATTGGGCTTATAAATTAGCGCGAAAAGCCGAAGCGGGCGAAAAGGATTGGCACCATGCTCGACTGACCGCGACAGATGCAATAGACGGCGGAGTGCTGACGGTTGAGGAAATCGAAGATGCGCGAAGATCGTTGCCAGAGGAAGTGTTCAAGGAATTGTACGAAGCGACCCCAAGCGACGATGTAGGAAACCCATTTGGAATTGACGCGATAAACGATTGTGTTGTAGATACGATGTCCGACAACCCGCCGATTGTATTTGGGGTAGATTTAGCAAAATCATTCGACTGGACTGTGATTGTAGGGTTAGATGAATACGGCGAAGTGTCTTTGTTTGATAGGTTTCAACTAGACTGGGAAGCAACTGAGGCGCGAGTGTTGCGAGCGATTGGAAGCGAATCTGCTTTGGTAGACTCAACAGGTGTTGGAGATCCTATATTTGAACGGCTCCAAAAACAGAATTCATTAATAGAGGGTTTCAAATTTACCCAAAGTAGCAAGCAACAGATAATGGAAGGGATCGCGGTTGCAATTCAAAATCGCGAGATCCGCTTTCCACGCGGTATATTGTACCAAGAGCTTTTGGATTTTGAATATGAATACACGCGTACAGGGGCAAAATATTCGGCGCCTTCAGGGATGCACGACGACGGTGTATGTGCGTTAGCTCTAGCGGTGAAAAAGAGAGACAGCCGCCCTGGTTTTGGGGTGTGGTGACGATGATGCGATGTTTGGAATGTGATAAGTTGTTGGCGATGAAAGCGCCCGTTGGAACAGTCATAAAGTGCGGACGCTGTAAATTAATTAATAAGGTGTGATCGATGAGTGAACCATGCAATCATTTTTGGATACATCCCCACGTTGAGGAAGTCATACAAAAAAAGAAATGCAAACATTGCAACGCGTACAAGGAAATTGACGTGTCAGCGCTTGTAAAAGATTTTGAGAAACTCGAAAAGATAGATTGGTCACGCCATCGAAAAGCTGGGCAGCGCGCTCGACACGGCCAATGAAGCGCAGCCCGTTAAAGCGTACAAAGTTTCTGAAACGTAACCCTGAACGCGGGATCAAGCCACGATCTAATAAACAAAATAAATTGTACAAAAAACCAGGGGGGCGGCGCGATTTTGTAGCGGAGCTGCTTACTGCGCGACCTAGCTGTGAGGCGCGAGTGGAAGACGTGTGCACCTATCGCTCTGTTGATGTTCACGAGTTATTAGCAAGGAGCCAAGGCGGCTCGATATTAGATCGAGAAAACTGTATTGCGGTATGTCGGATGTGTCACAGTTGGATAGGGGAGAACCCAAAAAAAGCGACCGAGCGCGGGTTGCGTCGGTCGCTTTATAAAAAATACAAAAATTAGGTTTGTTAAATCGCGCTCCAATCTTGGAACGGCTCTTTAACATTTGGATTGAAGCGGTGAATCACAAAAGTCTTGCCGCTATCCAAATCTTCAACGATCAGAGGCTTTTTCTTAGCTTTATGATTCCAGCCTGTGACTTTGAATTTCTTCCCAAATGCGAATAATTTGTCGCCAGCTTCCCATTTAGTTAGTCCATTTTCCTTCGCCCAAATTAAGTCCGCTTGTTCTTGAGTAAGTGCCCCTGCTTGTTTAACTTCAATTTTAATAAACACGCGCCCATCATCAAAGCGACTGCCGCCATTGATTGAAGCATCAAAGTCGGTGTGCGCATTAATAGCGGCGACTGCTTGCTCTGCCGCTATTTTTGCTGTAGTAGATGTAAAAGGTTCCATTGTTTTAATTCTCCTTGCGATTCTTTTTCAAAGTGTGCGGCGCCCAATCAATAACTGCTTGGATTTCGGCTGTCAATTTGTCAATCATTGGAATGGCGACAAGTCGTACATCTCTTGATGCTTCGTTAGTTAACAAAGCCTTTAACCCTGCAATATCGTAGATGTATAGTTCCAGACTCCGCAATATTGCTGCATTTTCCTCAGCCGCTCGGGTCGGTACGAATTCCGATTCCAAATCGATCTGGATATTTTTTAGCTTTCCCATCTTCTTCTTCTCCTTCTTTTTTAGTTAATCGATTAATTAACTTATACATGTAGTATATACTAAGTATATACTAAAGTAAAGGACTAATCAGAAGCAGAAAAAATAAAATCCATCGCCGTAAATGCAAAGCTGCTTGCAGCAAAAACCATCTCTGGATCATTATCGACGGCGGCAGCCCACGATTTAACATATTGTTGGCTGTTGTCCCTGGTGAGGATATCAAGCCCCAAATCCTGCGACATAAACGATGCGCACATTTCGGCTGTCATTTCTTCGACTCCGCGATCCGCGTGATCTGAGTAGGTAAGATGGCTGCGGTCTAATCGCCCAAGCTTTTTATTATTAGTGCTGTGAGCTAATTCATGGAATAGAGTGCTATAAAAAACATCTAAATCTTCGAACGCGCCGCGCGGCGGAAGGTGGATTGTATCGTTATTGCGATTGTAGTGCGGATTTTCTGAGGGAGCCAACCCGCGCTCGAAAAGACAGATATGTTCCCGTTCCAAATATTTGTCCACCACCTCCTGGGCTAGTTTGTTATTTTGCATTTCGGGCGCACCTTCGAACATAGTTGGGTCGTCCCACTCGGCTTGAGCCGAGTTAAATAGTGCATAGGTGACTATATTCCAAACCGTGATCGGAGAACCGTTGCGCGCTAGCACTCGACGGTTTCCCAACATAACGTCACTATGGCTACACGAACCTGAGCAGTTATGCGGTAGATTTTTAGACACCCACTTGAACACTTTTGCTTGGGACTTCTCTCCACGCCTGACGTGTCCGCCATTAGCCTCGATCATTTGGTAAGTTCCCCAATATTGATTCCATCGCGTATTCGTAATTTGCGCGCGGAGTAGCGGCAAGATGTTACTACTTTGATATGGACGCCCCGTGATATTAACGGGACGCCCTCCCATGGAATCGTATTTCAGATCCCACACGACGCTGCCTGTGGTTTCAATTATTTTTAGAAAATCATTTGTTTGTGATTCGGCGATATCCGCGCGAACCTGTTTGTTAGTTGCTCGTTTTTTCATCAGTCGCCAAATATCCACGGCTCTTCGCTCGGGTCAATTCCGAACACCTCGCCAATTGTGTAGCGGTCTACTCCACAACCCTCAAGCTGCCATACAAAGATTTCGATATCCTTCCATGTCGCTCGGTAGTGGGGCAAGCGCTCACCAGACAAAAAACCAGGGGCATCGATAGTCCATTCGGATTGAATCCACTTAAAGTCCTTGGCGTCCAATTCGCTCTCGGCGATTTCTAAAAGCTCGATCAAAGTTTTGTAGTTATCTCGGGTGTAAGTTTCCCGCATCATGTTGTCATTCGGCATTTTTTTCTCCAAATAAAAAGGGGGGCTTTCGCCCCCCTAGTTTGTATCTTAAAACGATGAAGCTCTGTAAGCGCGTCGAGCAGCGCTCTCGACAGCCGCAGAAGCCTCCAAATTTTCATCTCCATTCCAAAACTTCTGGAACGCTCCAAGTGTTCCTCTTACGAACACCCCTTCCCATATGTGGTCGTTACTCCCGTATGGAGATTGGGCTATAACGATCGATTTGATCTCGTACAAGTCAAACCCGACAGAGCTAGCAGTTACATTTAATCGTCCGATAAACCAATAAATAGTTTTGGTTTCCTCGTCATCAATACTCCAATGAAACTGAGTTGCAATGGTATCGCCTTCCCTGTAAATGAATTGTGCCCAAGGATCTGTTTCTCCGAGTATTACATACGTGGCGCGATTTTGCAGAAGCGTACCCAGTCGGCTTAACGTTTCACCTGACATGACATTTACGTTGTCCGATCCGTGAGATTCTCGAAAGTCTAACCATTCTATGTTTTCCATTTTCTTCTCCTTCTTCTTTAGCTCCAATTATTGGAACCATCGGGCGAGTCGATCCGAAATCGACCCGCCTCATGGCTTCAATAATCTATAAGCTCCAATTAATATCTGCGAGCATTTGGCTCTTGATATTTGTAACTCTTGATTCCTTCGCGCTTTCTGGTACTGAGCTTTCAATCTGTTCTAGCTCTGCGCTCAGGATTGTGATCATGTCGCGATTCATGTCGTGCAATGTATTGTAGCGAGCGTCATCCACGCGCTCTTCGTAGTAATTGATCAGCTCGTACAGTTCGGTTAATCTTTTTTGTTGAGTCTCGTTGTATGGGTTATTTTGGTTTGTCATTTTCTTTTTCCTTCTTCTTTTTACTAATTAACTAATTAGCTTATATCTAGAGTATATACTAAGTATATACTAAAGTAAAGCGGGTGTATCTATTTCGAGAATTTCGAGAACCTAAACGGCGGAAGTATGCTACTCTTTTCTGAGTCGCCTGATGCAGACGTGCGCCAACTGCTGACAGGATGAGTATGCCAAACCTCTGGCCGTTCGCCACTAAAGAAGAATCATCGTATGAGGTAAGTGCCTCGGTTCCAGTCGGATTCGGCTCGGGCTATATTCAGCAACCAGATTACAACTATGAAGCGTATGCAAAACAGGGCTATGCCAAAGATGAATTAGTGTATGCCTGTATCAGAGAACTGACGACAGCATCAACCGAACCAAATTACAAAGTGCTCTTGCCGTCAAGTGGCGAGCCGATAGAAGCACCTGACACCAATCCCATCTATCGCCTGCTTCATTATCCCAACCCGAATCAAGATCTATTTGATTTACTCGAACAGATGATTGTCCATTTGAACGTCTCGGGCAATGCGTATTTATTCAAAACCAGGGATCAGCGCGGGCGCATGATTGAAATGCACCTTCTTAGACCTGATCGCGTGTCTATCAAATCAGACGCGAACCACGGCGTTATGTTATACGAATACGACCTCAACGGAACGACCTACGACATTAGCGCTGATGACATCTCGCACCTGAAATATACCAATCCAACAAATGACCTGTACGGGCTGAGTCCGCTGACTGTCCTGGCCAAGACTATCAACCTCGATTTATCGCAGTTGTCATTCGCTCATGCGTACTTTGCCAATGCTGGTGTTCCGTCTGGGATGCTGAAAGTAAAACGCAAGATTCAAAACGATGAGCAAGCCAACACAATTAGACAGCGATGGCGTTCAACATTTGGCGGTCCAAATAATTTCCATCGGATCGCTGTACTCGATGAAGATGCAACCTATGAAGCTGTCGGCGCTGGCAATCTTAACGAGATGGCTTTTCCAGAATTACGCGATACTGTTGAATCAAGAATTTGTATGGCGTTCGGAGTTCCGCCAATCTTAATCGGATCGGTGCTCGGCTTGAATCGGTCAACCTATTCCAACTACAAAGAAGCGCGGGCATCGTTCCAAACTGAAACAATGATCCCGCTCACAAATAAGATCGTGAGATTCCTCAACCACTGTTTTTCATATGAATACAAAGGCGCGGGCTATGTGGAAGCCGACTTCACTCAGATCGCAGCACTGACAGAAGATCAGACATCTATCACCGACCGCATAATCAGACAATGGGATGCGGGGCTGATTTCATTAAACGAAGCACGCGCGGCGATGAGTCTTGATCCGTTACAAGGCGGAGAGATCCGACGGCTGCCTCTGAACGTGCTTGAGTTATCATCCGACCAAGTTGAAATTACAGCGCCTCCTGGTATTTCCCCAACGGAGCAGCTGCAACTCAAAGCCGTTCCATCAGAGTTATTACCCGACTCACCATACAAGCCACTTGGCGGGCAGCCCGATGCAGAAGCGTTAGCAACATTGATGGGGGAGCTACGAATCGAGGAGATCGATTTGCTCGAACCAAAGCTCCAGAGGTTTTTCAATCAAATGCAAAACAGAGTCGATGGGGTGCTAGGTCGCTACATGGCAAATGAATCCGACGAGACAAAAGTGCCATCACTTGATCCGCGAGCACTTATAAGCCTGATCGCGCCTGAGTTACTTCCCGCCGAGGCGAATGTCGACCTCATGAGCATCTTGCAGCTTGGGTATCACCGCATGACGAAGAAAACATGGGGACTCTTGCGCGATAAGTCCCGACTGTCTGCTGTTCAATTTAATGAAAAACTTGGCTCAGTGCAGCACGTCATTCAACGCGCTGCTTCAAGCACCGACGAGATTATTGGGTACACCCAACGGCGCATCAATCAGAATGTGGCCTTGGCTATTGAACGCAATTACACCATCCAGCAATTAGCGAACGGTGTGGCTGATGATAGCTTTAAAGGCATCCGCTCAATCGTCAAAGATACGTACAAGGGCAGAGCGCACACCATAGCCAGAACTGAAATGGGTAAAGCGCAAAATGGAGCGACTATTGCCTACGCAAAAGAGGCGGGCGAAGAATATCTACAAGCCTACGACCCAGACGGCGATGCTTCAGACAATTACATAGCCCCAGGAGATCCGTATGGCCGCACATGCGCTCAACGGCATTTACAGATGTACCACGTGGACGAAGCGTATGACATCGTCGATCATGTGAATGGTAGTTTGTCATGGTCGCCAGCCCCAGAGGACTATCGCGCACCGAATCTTCTTGGTACTAATACTGAGGAAACTAAAACCACGCTAGGAGTAACCCATGCAGTATAAATCCTCAACACTAACCGACATCAAAGTGATGGATGAAGCGCAAGGGATTGTCGAAGCGTTTACGAATACGATGGGCGCGATCGACGCGGATGGGGATGTGATTATGCCTGACGCATTTGACAACAGTATTTCCTACAACATGCCCGTCACTGTTCTCCAGGGACATGACTCAAGTAAAATTATCGGCAAGGTGCTTGAAGCCGCTCCGATAACTGTTGGTGATGGCGAAGCGAAGTTGTGGAACAAAATCCAATTTAACCTTGAAACGCAGATCGGGCGCGAGGCGTTTAGTAATGTCTCGGGCGGTTATGCGAAGGAATGGTCAGTCGGGTTCAACATTCCTGATGGTGGAGCGGAGTTCACCCAATACAATAATTCCAATGTGCGAATGATTAAGAATGTAGACTGGATTGAAGTCTCATCTGTCATTCGGGGCGCGTCTCCTGACACCCAAACCATCAGCGCAAAATCAGAGGACAAAGCTGCGATCCCATATCGGGACACAGAAACCACAGACACCGAATGGAATGGTCCACGCACAGTTGCAGCCGTTCCAAACGATTCGAATAAATCAACACTGCGGCGCATGTTTGCTTATGTAGACAGCGATACCGATGGGGAAGTGAAAAGCGATTATAAATTCCCTCATCATCAATGGGATGGGGGTGTTGGAGCCGCTAACCTTCGAGCGTGCTCTGCGGGGATTGCCGCACTCAACGGGGCAAGAGGCGGCACCTCCATTCCTGAATCAGATCGCAAAGGAGTCTACAACCATTTACGGAGACACCTAGAATCGGATGATCGAGACGCACCAGAATTATTGAGCGCAGCACAGGCTGACGAAATAATGACAAGCGCAGAAGATAGACGGCGACGGCGACGCCAATACAATGAAACTATCGCCGACGAAAAAGCAACAACGGACGATCACGATTGGCCTGATGCCGATGACGAAGTGCCCCTGGTGACAGACGCATTTGTGCCATCCACGCAGGAGCAACGAGATCAGATCAGGGCTAAGCTCGACGAAATGAGAGCAAGGCAGATCGGTTTCCGTTTAAGAAACAAAGTGTAGTGAAAGGAAATATTGGTCATGGATACCAATGAGAAATTTGCACGAGCGGATGCGCTTCGGGGATTAGCCGAAGAAGCATTAGCTCAGGGAGATGTCGAGAAGGCCGAGAGCTTTACCGACGAAATGGAAGGGCTGCAAAGTGAAGCCGAAAAAGAGTCGAACGTAACAGAGCGACTCGCTAAAGCTCACGAAGCAACCATGAAGCCAGTCAATCAGGTTCCAGTAGCATCGGAAGATGTCGCTGCGGACTCGAAAAACTACCAGCGCGGTGATGGTACTTACCAAAACCACATTGATGCGAACTATAAGCCAGCAGGCTATCAAAAAGATTTGCCTGCGATGTCTCAGATCAAATGGGTGCAGGACAAGATGGGCGCCAACCTCAAAGCTGAGGCCGCGTTCCAGACTGACACTTGGATGAAGTGGTTTACTGCTAAATCATCGGATGAGTTTTTTCGAAACGCCTCCGCTGACGAAGCCAAAGCCATGCAAGAGGATACAGACAATGAGGGTGGGTACTTCGTACCAGAGGAATTCATTAACAACACATATGTCATTCCTCAAGCGTCGGGCAGCCAGCTTAAGGATGCCTCCACGCTGATACGGGTAAATTCAAAGGATGGTTATGTGCCAACCTTGGACAGTTTAGCCATGAATTATCTGGCTGAGGAAGCTGCTTTCACAGGTGTTGAAGCCACTCCAACTGTTGGACAGGTCGCGTTCGGCGTTTTGAAGGTTGCGGGTCTTGTCCGTGTATCTGATGAATTGCTCGCCGACTCGGTTCCAAACTTGCCTGCGTTATTGTCTCAAATCTTTCAATCCGCCAACGGCAGATTCCAGGACAAAGAGATTCTCGCAGGTAACGGCACGGCTCGCTATAACGGGATCGTGAATGGAACCGACGCTGCTGGTAGCTCAACGACATTTTACACGCTGGCCAATGCCACTTCGGTTGTAGCTGCTGACATCATCGGCGCTTACTTCGATGTGCCACAACAGCATCGTGGCGTTGATTCGTTCAGGTGGATTTTCCCATCTGAAATTTCGGCGCTTATAACTTCCGTCGGTACAACTGCCGCAGGAGTTCATGCTGTGGATTCGTTGGTGAACGCGCCAGATGCGTTCCTAATGGGTCGCCAAGTTCTCAATGTCGATGTGACTGGTCAGCCTTTAGGCACGACAATCACATCAACTGAAAAGATCGGTGTCGCTGGAAACATGTCAGCGTATTATCTGTTCGAGCGGGCTGGAATCAGTATCCGCCGCAACGATAGTCTATACATGGGCAATGGGCAGGTGGGCTTTTTCGCAACATCTCGATCCGATGGTCGTATGGCCACAGCCGATGCGTTCAGGATTCTGCGTGCTGCGTAGTAAATAGTTAAGGACTGATCACGGGGTCGGTTTTTAGTAGGGTGGGGTTGGTAAAGTATACCGCCAGCCTCACCCTACAATGAAAGGAATTAATTATGGCGAAAGTCACATGTCTGGAACCGCTTGGAATCGAAGGCGGGGAGACATATAACTCAGGTGAGGAATATGAAGTGTCCGCTGCAATACTCAAAGAGTATGGTTGGGCATTTTCTAAACCAAAAGTGTCCAAAAAGGATGCAAGTCAAGCTGACGAAAATAAGTAGGAACCAATGCCGACCATATATCACACTTACGCATCTGTCGGGGATTTGAGGGATTATCTTGCTGGGACGGCGTACTCGTCGAACTGGACAGCAGACACCTCGGCGCTTCGAAGAATCTTGGCGTCAGCAAGTAGGCGTATGGATGATCATGTGGGCGGCGACGGCCTTAATTCTTTTGGGCCATTTACAGACACGAAATATTACGACATCGGCGTCGGTGCTTTATCTCAGACGCTTGGAGCCGCAGGGCTTCGGTCGAGTGGACTGAGGAATGATGTTCGACTTATTGCTGCGGCTGATACAATGGCTCCTGCTTCTGTGGTGTTTAATATTATTCCATTGGGTTCTTGGCTTATTAGTGCAGGTACCATAACCAGCTACGAACAGACCGCCCGAACATCGAGTGAGACATTGACCGAAGGTTATGCCAACGATTATTTTTTGGAGCCGTATAACACTAATCCAAAACACACACTCAAGCTGAACGAAAATTCTAGCAAGGGCTTTCATGGTGGTCAGCAGACGTTAGAGATCGCAGGAACCTGGGGTTGGCAAAATACAACGACAACGCCTACAACGATCAACGCGGCTATCACCTCAACGACAGCTACAACATTTACGGTCGCCTCAGCAACGAATGTATCTGAGGGGAATACGATCCTCATCGATACCGAGCAGATGTATATTGAATCAATCTCGTCGAGCACGCTGACAGTTATTCGGGGCGTTCATGGCACCACTGCGGCCACACATTCAGACGCATCCGATGTCAGTAAATATACCTATGCCGATTTAGCGGTTCAGGTATGTCTAGACCTAGCACGGATCGAATACCGCAATCGAGATATGGGCGTGCAGGATTCATTCGGCTCAGGGGACGTGGCTATGGCTTTCCCCGCTAACGAAGCGCGGAGTACGTTAAAGCAACTCAATCGCTTTGTAGCTCACACCAATACAGCGGGGGTAATTTTCTGATGACTGTCCCCAGCTTAAAGGTGACGATCACGGGTCCACTAAAACACCCCAAGACAAATCTCCGAAAAGGAGTGGCCGAGGGTCTAGCTATCGTCGGCGATTCGATGGTTAAAGATGTGAAGCGACAGCTGTATCCTGGTCACGGTTATCTAACAGGATATTTGAAGAACCATATTACGTGGCGCAAAGATGACAAATTCAAAAAACAAAGAATCGTTGTTGATTCATCTAAGCACCGCCGCACGCGAAATGTCCCATACACGAGATGGGTAGAAGAAGGTGGACGCCATCCGCGTTGGGGAACTCCAACGCGTTTTCGGGGTTATCACATGTTCAGGAAAACCGCTACAAAATTCGGACAACAAAGGCGAGTCGAGAAGATGATGCTTGTCGGTATCAGTAAGAAGATGAACTGATGTCGCGCTCGGGGGTCATAAGTACAATAGACTCATTGCTGTCGGGGGTATCGTCCCCAACCTTTGCGGCCGTTTACCAGGGGGAGCCGCTATCCATTCCAACGACTCCGATCGCCGCTTTTTGGATAGAGGCCCACGACGAATTATTTACAACCCTCGGAGATTCATCAACAACGGCCTTATTTACGATCCAATGCTATTGGAGAATGCAAACATCCCCAGATGTCCGCGAGACTATCGAGGCCGAAGTGTGGGACGCGATTGTCAATATCAAAATCGCATTGCGCGGTGATTCTAATTTGTCGGGAAATTGTACGGACTCTAGCCCAGGCAACACAGAAGTCAGTTACGAAGAAATTGGCGGCAACGTATATAGGATTGCTACAATTCCTTTTGAGGTAGAGATCTATGGAGAGGCGGTTATTACACCATGACAAAAAGAAGATCAGACAACGGACAGTTCGTCGACGTGGGCAAGTACCGAGCGATCGTTGGCATTAGCGTAGACGACGAAAACTTTGAAGCAGGGAAAAACTTTGATTTTCCAGCGAGTGTAAAAGAGAGCACGATCAAAGACTTGCTCAAAAGAGGGCGCATCGCAGAGGTCGATGAGGATGGAGATTTAGATGGCGAAAATTAATGGACTTGGCGTACGAATTTACGCAAACGGGTATGACCTGAATACGGATGTCAACGCGCTTTCGGGCATCGGAAGCAACCAGGCTTTGTTGGATGTGACTTCATTATCTAAATCGGCCACCGAGCGGATTATTGGATTGCGCGATTCAACGCTAACGGTGAATGGATATTTTGATAATGCAACTGGTTTTTCCCACGATGCGTTCAAGTCCATCGCTGGTGATTCAGAAGTTATCATGACAATGGGAACAAGCAGAGGCGACGCAGCCTGCGGTATGGTCGCAGACCAATCTAGTTACAACATAGATAGGTCACAAGGCTCAGCGATCGCTACAACTGTCGAGTTTTCTACGTCCGACGGTAATGGCCTCAACTGGGGAGTGGTCCTTACCGACGGACCAGAACAAACAGACTCATCGGCAGCCAATAGCGCGTCGGTGGATAATGCAGCATCGACGAGCAATGGTGCTCGCGCTGTGATTTCGGTTGAGTCGATTGCGTCTGGAAGCGCTGTTATTAAAATACAGGAATCGACAAACGATAGTGCATGGACAGACATGATGACGTTCAGCACAGTGTCGGCTCGTACAAGCGAAGCGACGAGCATGGAGGGAACGGTCGCCCGATACCTTCGCGTTCAAACAACTGGAACATTCACGGATCTTGTGTTCGTGGTTCAACTTGCAAGGTTATAACCCAGACACTCTGGGAGAATAGGAGAATAGAAAATGGCTAAACAAAGTGGATTGGGTGATTACATAGCTGTCGACGACAGTGGTGGTTCAGCCCGAGATATCAGTAATGATGTAACGAACATGACATTTAATACTGGAACTGCGTTACAGGAAATAACAGGGATAGACAAGAGTGCGGTCGAACGCTTACAGCTACTCGGTGACGGGACTGTAAGTATGAACGGCGTATATAACTCGGCATCAAACCAGGAGCATGACGTATTCAAAACACAGTCTGGAACCAGAACGGTCACTTACGCGGTAGGTGGTAACACATCATCAAATCCAAAATTAGAAATGGAGATGCTCGTTTCGGCATACAATGTAGAGCGTGCCGCAGATGGTTCTTTGACTTTTAGCGCAGAGTTAGCGTTACAGTCGGGAACTGTTCCAACCTGGGGAACGGTCGCTTAACATGGGTTTCATTATACCGAAGGCAAAACAAATCACCGTTAAATTGAACGGCGATTACAAAGGTGCAGAATTTACCTGTATCACTAAACCTTCCATGGCTACGATGATCGCTATCACGATGGGCGAGAGCGAAGATATCGCAGCGCCTATGATGTCGTTCGGCGATCTTGTACTAGTCTCCTGGAATTTGGAAACAGAAGATGGAGAAATAGAAGCTACGGGCAACGGGATGTTATCACTCGACGCTGATTTGTCAGGGGCGATCCTGACGGCTTGGAGTGATGAAGTCGCAAACCCCAAGGAATCCGTCACCGAATAGAAAAGTGGAAACACGTCGGTGGCGGAATAGATAAAGACGGGCGCGAGGTAGTGAAGCCGCGAGAGTTGGAAATGGCACAGATGATTGATTCGTTATGTGAGCGATACGGATGTTTGCCAAGTCAATTATTGGCTGAGGATATAACTGTGTACCAGATCGCCGCCATAGCTGAGATGGGCAGATCTGATGGCTAGAGGCAGCGATATTAATGCTCGCCTGAATTTAGATTCTAAAGGCGCAGAGAAAAAGCTAGACAGCTTCAGCGGAAAGCTTGGTGGCCTCGCTAAACACGCCAAAGGACCAGCCGCGATAGCTGTGGCCTTGACGGCGGTCGGTGTCGCAGCAGCGGTCGCTGGAGCAAAAGTATTTCAGGCTACAGCTCAACTTGAACTGGGCGCGAGTAAGATCGCTACGGTATTCGGTGATCAACTAAGCGGCATCACAAAGTGGGCGGACACTGTCCGACTGGAGATGGGATCGACCCGTCAAGAAGTATTAATGCTCGCAGCAGGGTTCCAAGATCTTTTAATTCCAATGGGCTTCTCGCGACAAGTAGCGACGGGAATGACAAAGGACGTTGTAGGACTTTCCGCAGCGTTATCTGAATGGTCAGGGGGAACTGTTACTGCGGCTCAGGTCGCGAACATATTTTCTAAAGCGATGTTGGGCGAGCGTGAACAACTCAAGACTCTCGGCATCTCGATTACTGAGCTAGATGTCAAAAACAAGCTACTCGCGGCGGGTCAAGAAAAATTAACTGGTAACGCCTTAGCCCAGGCCAAGGCAGTTGCAACGCAAGCACTCATATTTGAAAAATCAGTGGACGCGCAAGAGAACTATAAAAAGGGCGGCGATTCGCTAGCGCGAACGCAGAAGGCTTTGTTAGCCACTCTTAAGCAAATGAAAGAAGATGTGCTCACATCGCTAATTCCCGCGATGGTAGAAATAGGTAATGTCTTGCGAACAGACGTCATCCCACAGCTAACCATAATGGGTCAATGGCTTGGAGATAACTTACCTAGCAAAATCGAAGCGACTGTTGACGCATTGAAGGGGCTAAAAAAACAGTGGGACATCAACGCGCATGCTCAAGAGTTAGCTGGCGGCGGGATGTTTGGAGACTCTTGGGGGGCTAAACAATACCAAGTTTTTAGTGAAGGACTCGTATTCCAAGCTCAAAAATTGGGAGCTAGGTATGCGCTAGGGCTGCAAGTAAAGGATGAAGATTTATGGTATCAATCCTCTTCTCGAAAAGCTCGACAATATTTCGAAATGATGGAGGAACTTACGGACAAGGCGATGGTATCGATGGGGCTTTTGGCTAGTTCGGTTAATGCTGTCAGCGCGGGTGTCGATAGGGTTGTTCCCGCTGTAGAAACGTTCACATTGGAAATGGTGAATGCTACTGCGAAATGGACTGATAGCGCCATACGAGCAGGCTTGGAGGCAGTACAGTCCGCTAAGCGACAAGCCGCAGGCCTAGCGCGTATTAGTACACTGTTTGCGGAAAACCTAGCAATAGAAGAAGAAAAAGCCCAAGAGGCGGCAGACGCAATCCGAGCGGTTCAGGAGGCGCTTAACGACTCTTTGGAAAAAGGCTGGCAAGACCTGCGAGACAAACAAATGAGGGCGATGGTAGAAGGGGAAACAGAGCGCCTTAATTTCTTAAAAGCGAACAATCAACAAATCAAGGATAATGTCGTTGCGATGATGGACGCAATGAAGCGCGCTGGATATACCAATGCGGACATTGCTCGTATTGATATTGTCGGCATATTAACTGAAGAACTATGGAAGCAACATCTCAAGGGAGTTAAGGAAGCACTTGTTGCTGAGGAACGACTGAAGCAGGAGCGATTCTCCCAAGCGATGAAAAACGCAGACAACACTCAAAAGCTCGCGCTAGCAATAACTGAATCGATTCGTATCGCAAAAGCCGAAGGAACCTACGACCCGACCCAACAGACGATGTATAGATATGCTGGGATAAGCGGTCAATTACAGCGATGGTTTAGAAACCAAGACGGCTCAGGATGGTGGGGCGGCTATGGTGGACAGACTGAACACGCGCTTCCAACAGCTCATAGCGGCGGGCGCATCGGTGGACCAATAGGGCGAGAGACACCGATCATGGCTTTGGGCGGGGAAACCGTTTTGCCTATCGGAGCAAACCAGGGGGTAACAATTAATTTCAATGGATTAGTTGCAGGAGATCCAGCAGCGATCGGACAGGAAATTGCCGAGATACTTAACAAAAGTTCAAGAGCCAACGGCGCGTTAATAAATAGCTCGGCGGTGACATCGTGAGTGTAGATATGCCAACATTCACCACCGAAATTCGGTTCACGGCAGGAGCCAGTTCGACGGGCTTTTCATTAGGTGATGCCATCCTGGGCTATTCAACTCTTGGTGAAGCGGCTACATGGTCAGATGTATCGAGCGACGTGCGCAATTTTTCTATCAGCCGTGGTAAGCAACGTGAACTTGACGAATATAACTCAGGAAGTTTTAATGTCACACTCGACAACACCGCCCGACTCTACGACCCGAACAATTCAGGTGGCGCGTATTATGGGCAAATCAAAGTCGGGCGATGGATTCGAATCAAGGCCACCTACGACTCAACAGACTACCAACTCTACCAAGGGGTCATTCGTGATTGGGCGTTCAATTATAACTTTCCGAACGAAGCGACAGCGATTCCCCGCGCATCCGATTTCATTTTTGACTTGAATAACACAAATATTTCAACCACGACTTCGGCAGCATTGAGTGGAACTGTGGTTGCAGAAATTCTCAACGAGGCGAACGTCATTCCACGAGATTTAGACGCAGGGCAGGAAACATTTCAAGCCGTGACGCTTTCGGATACCAACGCGCTTTCAGCATTACAAACAGCGGACAAAAGTGAAGGCGGTGGCTTAAGTGCGATCTATGCAAACACCTCCAACCAGATCGTATTTGAAGATCGTCAGTCGCTCACCTCGAATACCAGGAGCAACACCAGCCAAGCCACGTTCGGCGGCGCGGCGTTACCTGTAGCAGATATTCAGTTGGAATACTCTGGACAGCTGATTAAAAATAACGTATCACTCACGCGCATTGGCGGTAGCGCTCAGGTGAGAACCGACACAGATTCAATCGACGATTATGGAAACAGAGCGTTCACGCTCACAGGTTTATACAACAACAACGATCCTAATACAGCTTCAATCGCTCAGTCTTACATCGATGCCTTTGCTGACCCAATTCTACGAGTCAGAAAAATAATACTGCACCCGCGACAGAACGATGCGGTTATGGTTCAGGCATTGAGTCGCAAGATTCGCGACCGAATTACAGTGACCTATGATCCGCCACCAAGCGGAACAGTCACGGCGGAATATTTCATTTCAGGTATTGAACACCAAGCAAGCGCTCAAAATCTGCGCACGGTATTTACATTGGAAAGCACCGAAGGCCGAAGTCCATATTGGGCACTCGGCACGTCAGAACTCGGCACAACGACTACACTAGGATTCTAAGGAGATAAATCATGGCATGGACTGATGGAGCGGATCAAACTACTGGAACGGTGATCACCGCCACTATCTGGAACAACTATTTAGGTACTGCTGGCAGTATTCAGAAAACAGCCCCCGCTGTCGTTACGACCGCAGGGGACATCGTCTATGCGACAGGTGATAACGCGATCGCTCGCTTAGCAGTTGGATCGGCGAATACCGTTTTGCGTTCGACAGGTTCAGCCCCCGCATGGGGCACAGTAGCAGCGACAGAAATCACCGCGAACAATTGGAAAGTGTATTACTCTAATGGCTCAGGGGCGACTATAGAATTGGCCGTTGGAGCAGCGGGGACTGTGCTGACGGGAAATGGAACAAGCGCAGCCCCGACATTCGCAGCGGCAGCAGCGGGTGGCAAAAAAACAATGACGGCTACGGGCGCAATTTCGGGCGCAGGGGTAGCGGTCGCATTAAATAGCGACGGCACAGTTTCAACGATTGCCGACACTCGCGCCGACGGTTCACGCCCTGCAACGGGCGACCAGTTTGAAGCCGCAGGGGTGAAGTGGGTTAGATGTGGCTACGACCCAGATACGGGAAATGTCTGGGTTGCATATACAGATACGGGCGCTGGTGGCTATCCAACAGTAGCGATGGGGTCAGTATCAGGCTCGACGATTACATGGGGAACTCCTGTCGTGACAGAATCGACTGCTGTGTCTTTTCTTGACGCGGTTTATGATGAAACCTTGAATCAGTTGTGGGTTATCTATTCAATGACGGGGAGCACCTACGACCACAAAATAGCTTCCTGCACATTTTCAGGCACGACGGTCACCGTCAACGGAACGGCTATCAGCATCCGTACAGGCACAAACCCGACGGGGTCGTGTGGAAATAGTGTTTTGTATAACGCCACCGACGGCGTGACGATTGCCTGCATAGACGACACCAACAATAGTAATCGGACTGATTTCTATAAGATGTCCATCTCAGGCTCGACAATTACCGCGACCGCCTCCAGTGACTCAACAACAGCGGGCGGTCGTACTGCGTTAACCTATGGAAACTATACTTGGGATTCTCGGTCAAATAGAATTGTAAAAGTCGGCTTCAAAAATAAGGCTCTTATAGCTGAATCGTATAGCTACACCAACGCGACACCGACCGTCGCACTTACATCACATGCGCAAATTATAAATCCATCAACCCCATGTAATTCGAGCAACCATTCGTTCAATATGGATTACGACGATGTGAACGACTTTCATCATGTCGGGTTCAAAAGTGACCTACTCGATAACGAGCCGACGTTGATACCTTTGCGCGTAGGAACGGCGGAGATTATTGCGGGGCGGCCATATTCGCTAAGCGGTCTTACGGGTGTCACTGCCTCCTATCCACCTATAATAAATGTGGCAGTTGACCAGACGAGCGGCAACCTGTACGCGACTTATTCAGGAACCGATGACGATGTGCATGGCGTACCTTTAGGAATCGGGCAGAATATGGAATATGTTCAAGCGGGTTTGGATGTTATTTATAACTACACTATGGGCACAGGCGCGAACGGGACTAATCAAGGCTGCGGTCCATATACGGGCGGCAAAATGATCGTCTGTTTTAATAATGACAACGGCAACGTGGGAGTGGGCAATATCTACACCATGCCGACAGGCCAGACAACCGCGCCGAATTTCTTCGGTATTTCTGAGGCGGCCATTTCAGGCGGTGCGGATGGAGATATAACAATAATCAGCGGAACCAACACCGACGTGAGCGGATTGACGCGGGGCGGCGATGTCTATATAACGGCGGCGGGGGCTTACTCCATGACCGATTTAGGCTATGGAAAAATTGGTACGGCTACAACCGCGACAGAGATCATTCTCACAGATACAGGCAACCAAGCAGCGTCAGGAGCGTAACCAATGCAATTAATCAGATCGAAGGTATCGGGTGCGGTGCAGTGGATTTTCAAAGACACCGATACAGTCGCGATAGACGATACAAAGCTAGCCGTGACGGAAACGGATTCAGACAGTGCAACGCAGTCATGGGAACGCACCGACATCACGACCGACGAATGGGAGCTTATAACGGCGACGGCTGAAGAATACCTACTCGCCACAATACATAATCGTCCGTATTTTAATTCTGATACATACGGGAGCAATGAACGGCGGTAATTATGGCTGAGGAAATCCAAGACCAGATTGACGAAATAAACAACAAGCTGGAAACGGTCGCTCAAATTCTGTACGCAATCCGAACCCAATGGGCAACGGTTATTCCAGAACCACCAGCGCCCGAAGTTGAGGACCCGGCGGCTGACTGAGTGGGTTCTGGCATTCGTAGTCGTCGTACTCATAACCGATTGGATAATCGATAGGAGAAATTGACGATGAGAATGAAATTCGCCGGAAAACTAAACGGCACGAGCTATGAAGGAATGCCGGTCTCCGGAATCGTGACTTCATTCGCATTTGTAATTCGCCCCGAACTGTCCAAAGGGAAGCCGCATTCGGGGAATGACATTGCAGCAGCCGAAGGAACACCAGTACTCGCACCAATGGAAGGAACTGTCAACGATGTATTCACTACCGAAGAATCTGTTCAATGGAGAATTAATGTCGCAGCCATTTTCGGGGAAAGTTGTTTTCTTCGTCACACTGATTCTGACGGCGAACTTCTTGGCTTCACACTTTATGCCCATGGACAGGCTCACAGTTTACAAGTTGCAAAGGGAGATTCAGTCTCACAAGGCCAAGTCTTGATGAACATCGGGTCGACCGGCCAATCGACCGGACCGCACCTTCACTGGGGATGCACCGTTTCTGACAATCCATATTTTTCGAGAAGTAAGGGACTCAACGATTCGTTCAAGTTTCTCGATGATGGAGTCGACCCAGACAGCGTATCGGTCAAGCAAGCCACATACGACGAACAACAAATGAAGGCGAACGACTTAATCGATGCAGGGCAATCAATAATGAACGATCTCGTCGATGAATTACAGGACAAAACGGGCGATCTGTAATACCAGGCCCAGAAAAACGCTCAGACGGCTCGATATCTCAGATGACCACTTGTATTACTTGATGGCCTAACGACGCGCTACGGGCCATACAGAGCCGCTATTTTTGACAATAGTGCTCGTTTTGTGTGTTAACGGCTCTTTTTCGTGTGATTGGTTGTTATGTACGACTCCACGCAATGTGAGTACGTTGATTATAGAAATTCAGTTAGGAGTCACCATGTTTGAGAGAGCAAAACTGATCGAACTGGGCGAACGAGTAGTCGCGACATTTGTTGAAGCTGCAGCAGGAATAATGTTAGCCGGTCCGATGATTGGACTCGACGCTTCGATGATGGAGGCGGCAGCAGCGGCAGGGTTAGCGAGTGCCCTCGCGGTCGTCAAAAATTATGTCGCCCAGAATAAGCCAAAGTCGGACGGGACAGGAAATATTCTGACCTAAGATTGATCATGAAAAGATTCCTGAAAAAATTATTCCTCATACGAGATTTCCATCTTCCACCGATTCGGTTGAAGTTGCCGAATTGGCGAACTCCTGAAATCAATTTGCGAGTGCCTGGATTTGGCGGATGGCAACCACCGAACCTTCGTGTCGCGTCTTTGAATGGCCTCAGAATTACCGGCGGAATTTGGAAAGTCGGAACATGGGGACTCGGGCTTGGATTACTCGTGACCGGATTTGCCATTGGAACGTCGGTTGTATTCACACAAGCCGCACCACATTTCCCAGATCCGGCGATTTACAACGTCGCTGCGGTTAAGCCTGATCACACATTGAAGGTAGGGCAGGAGTGGCAGTTCGAAGACGACACTCCCGCCGCCGAACGAGAACTGAAATCCAATACGCTTTTGATCAATATGAGTGGAGCGCGAGCCGGACTGATATCACTCACGGGACTTGATATCGGAGCCACGTTCGGGAGCACTACAAGTACTATCAAAATCATTGGCGGGACCGGAAAGATTTTAGAGGCCGATGAGTGTATTTTTTCAAATATTACAGCGACAGAAATCTTGATCGCGAACTCGCAATTCCACACCTTCAACATTCTCAACAATGAGGCATCCGGGATAAGTATTGGCGGCACGTTGTCGAGCACTCCTGCCGACATAGTCGTTCAAAGCGAGCGGAATGTCGCGAGCATCCCAAGCGTCGCGAATGGCACGTTCGACAAGATAGAAATCAACACCGCGACCGCTTCGAGCCAACTTAAAAAATTAGTCATAAGTGATGTCCATTCCTACGGTGGCGGAATTGCGATAGACAATTTACATTGTGGCACCTTCACGCTTCAGAATTCGAAATTCGGAAAAGATGCGGATCTTTCAACCTTTGAGCTGACGATCGCCGCGACGACGCTTTATAAGGTCGGGACATTCACTGGGAATGTTGAAAAAACAATCATCGTGAAGTAATGAAGCGAATCTTCGGAATCGGAATCGCGCTTGGAGTGTTTTTACTCATGCCGGCAACCATCCCCGAGATCGTTCATGTGAGCTATGCAGTCCCGCCACCAGTAGTAGAAATCGTGCAGCCCTTGCCTATCGCCCCTGTAGGGCCGGTGAGAGTGGGTTTGGGCGATAGGACGGTCGAAGATGTCGTCGTCTCAGTTCCAGGCGCTGAGCGCGAAGTGGAATATCTGTCCAAATATGAAATCAAAACGATTCTAGCCCAAACAAGTTGGCGTTCCTACATCACCGGTAGCGTCGTTCAGATCGAAGACGGCTCATGGATACAGGACAACCGCATGTTCGATCAGATTTATCGAATCGTGATGTGTGAATCGACTGGGCGACCGGACGCGGTAGGCGATGTCTCGATCGGCGGCTCATACGGGTTATTTCAAATCAACATGGTATGGCATCAACTGATCGGGGGTAGGGACTTATTCGACCCAGTGGAAAACGCACAGGTCGCGTATGAAATTTGGAAAATATCGGGCGAGAGTTTTCGGCTCTGGTCATGCGATCCCTCGGGGGGGTAGGAAGGGGGTGTAAATATGACTACAGAGCAAGAACAACCAGAACCAAAAAAACAGAAGAGAGATTCCGGAACAACTATCACCGGTGTCCAACTTTTGGTCGGGATCATCTTCGTTCCTGTGGTTATGCCCGATGGTTTGGCTTGCTTTGGGCGCACGAATCATTTGGTCCGCAACGGGGAACGTAGAAACTTTACAGAATATCGAGGGCTTGCTCACCGCCCTTGCGGTGCTGAGTCTGCCGGTCTCAATGGGCCTTCAAAAACTATTTGAAGCATTTGGCAGTGAAATTGATAATCGAAGGAAAGATGAATAATGGATTTCAGCAACATCAAGGTGTCGATCGGGATCGTGGTGGCCATAATCGCGCAAGCATTCGGAATAATATGGTATGTGGCCCAGTTGGATTCCACAGTTGCAAACCTTAGTACGACCGTCGACGTTATTCAGGAAGAAAAAACCACTGTTGATGTCGCAGTCTTACAGAACGACATTGAAGCACTGAAAGAGAAGATCGCCCTATCTGTTGACTCATCCGATCTTGAGGAAGCCATCGAGGAACTCGAAGATGAGATCGTTGAATTAAACACTCGAAGTGCGCTCATGGAAAATGAAATGCGCACTATAATGTCAGATCATATGGGTATAAATAAAGCACTAGAAGATATGGGAAAGTCTGGCTACGGGGATAAGAGACAATACGGGGATTATGACTGATGTACGAATACAAAGCGACACTCGAACGGGTAGTGGATGGCGACACAGTGATCATGACGATTGATTTGGGAATGGATGTCCAGCTCAAACACCAGAACTGCCGGATCGCATTTTGCGACACTTGGGAAAGCAGGACTCGCGATCTGGAAGTCAAACGAAAAGGGCTACTGGCGAAGGCGTTCACAAAAGAGTTCCTAGAGTCGGCATATGAGATCAGAATTCTTAGCCATGAAAAGGGGAAATATGGCCGGTTGCTAACTTCGATTATGAGGTACGACGAGGATGGAAATCAGGTCGATCATGAAAACAACCGGAGTGATAAGACGCTAACGGATCTGCTAATTGAGAACGGTCACGCAGTGGAATATCACGGTGGAACGAAAACGCTGAAAAGTTAGTTGAAAAAGTGACACCAAAAGTGACACCTTTTTGTCCCATCGCAACAGTTCTGAACAGTTACCATTTTACAGGAGCCAACTTAGGTGGCATCCGCGATCCCCTTATTTATCAGGGAAGATAGCGGATAACCACCCGTTCGTAGCTGTTCAGTTGTTACCCTGTAAATTCCACCGATTATTTTCCGTGGGGTCACCACTACAAGCCGCAATGCCTTACTGGTGAAGGATCTCACAAAAAGTGACACCAAAAGTGACACCTTTTTGTAAGAGTTTCGGTTGAGTGTGATTACAGGGCTACACATACTAGCTAGCCTTCGATTCGTGTACACCGTCAAGCTGTGCCATTGCGTTGACGATTTCATCAGGCATTTCGCCGGTCGAATCGTAATAGTGGCGAGTCATATCTACATCGGCATGGCCGGCCCATTGCTTGACTTGCGCCTCCGGAATATTGAGATCCCGAATGCAACTCGTGACATAGGTATTCTTGGTCTGGTGAAAGCGTGGCGACTTGATGCCGTACTCAGCGACACCGTCTTTGCTAGTGCCGGTGCGTTGCTCCCATTCGATCCCCAGTCGTCTCACTTCGTCACGATAGCAATCGATTACCGGAGTGACCGAAACGATGCCACCATCATTATCAGTGAAGATCAGGTCGCTATCATTCCAGACAGTCGCTCGCATTTCCTGTTCACGCTGAAACTGTTTGAGCGTCCTGAATACCTCGACCATATACGGCTTGTTCAAGACCATTGGTTCACGCGCACTGTGGTCGCTTGTGGCGGCCTTCGTGAAGTCTGATATCACCCGTTGTGCATCTTCCTTCGTTTCTTCGACTTGGCGTTCGATATTCAGAAATTTTGGATCGTCAAATCCCGGCTGAATGTCGGACCATCTCAAAGCGAAGATCTCGCGTTCACGAGCACCACTGTTGATTCCGATTTGAAACGCTGCCCACGCGTACAGGTAGTTTCGCGAATCAATACTTGTCGGATTATCGATCGCCTCAGTCCGCGCACTGCGCATCTGTAAGCGTTGAGCTTTCGTGAATGCGAGTTGACACTTCTTGCCGGCTCCACGATCGCGCTGCTTTGGGACCAGACCTTTTGATGAGCTCGTGCCATCACCGAACAATTCCATGAAGCGTTCATGGCTAACGAGCTTATCGTTCCGAGCGGCCACAAAAATATTCCGAAGAATCTTCCGGTACACATTTCGGGTGTCGGCTCCGAGTTGATTTTTCTCGCGCAACCGCCGCAATGCCTTATTGATCATTTTTCCATCAATAGTCGTGAACGGTGCGTCTCCAAATTCTGTCACCCAGAACGCGCTCTTTGCTTTCGCTACATCCAGCACCTTCGTCCGTACTGGCAAACCATCGGCGCTCCGGTATGGTGCGACCTCGACGATCCATGTATTAACGAACGTAGAAAATCTAGTGTCTAGCGGTTCAGTTTTATTTTCATCAAAATCACGCTCGGCCTCTGCCAGTATCAATCGATAATGTGGACGAGAGCAACTATAGATCCGAATATAAATCTTGCCTCGTATTTTTGCTCGCCCGCCGTCATTGTGCCGGGTTTGTGTGAATCCGCCCCAAGTGTATGAATCATCTTTTGTGATGATAGTCGGACACTCAGGCGCGTCACATGTTCTTTGTTTAGCCATTATTCTTTTCCTTCCACTTCCCCACCATTGTAGCTGTTCGTAGCGGATTAGAGCGGCTCATGTAAAAAACCTTGTGTTCACGTTAAACGTGACTAGGTTTGTAGCGGTTGGGGGGGTGACTAATGCTCTACACTGCGTAGGCGAAAGGGTGGGTACATGTTACGTGAAGTAAAAACAGCGGAAGACGGCCACGACATCAGTGAGGGCGTTTTCGAAAATCAAGTTTATAACCCAGAACAGGTGGCGACACTGCTGGGGGTTACACGTCCGACGGTTTATCAGTGGATCAAGCATTCCGGATTGATAGCCCCGACGGTCGGGGGTAAAAGGACCGGCAAACGATTTATCACCGGAAAAAATCTGATCCGGTTTCTTGAGGGTCGTTGATGCGGTCGCTTGCAGAAATTATCGAAGAACACAGTGAACGTTCTTACGGCGCAGCCGACGACATATGGAAAAAAATTGCGTGGGAACTTGCAGTAAGGACGAGCTACGAACTCGAAGAATGGACAACTGATGAACTATGGAACAGGGGACTCCCTCGCGTCAAAGAGCCTCGCGCCCTCGGCGGAGTTCTTAAACGACTTAGCAACGCAGGAATCATCGAAAAAACAAACCGAGTCAAAACCAGCGACAGACACGAACAAAATCACGGGCGAACGCTCACGATCTGGCGTTCCGTCATTTGGGATACATAACGAATATTTTACGATCAAAGATTATTTCAAGTCTGATGGTGATCGCCACTATCAAAAAAGATTCGGTGACAAATGGACTGCGAATGGTAAAACGTTTTCGCTCTACTACATCAGTTCCGTCGGTGAATTTATTTGCGTTAATAACGACAAGAACTATCGCCCAAATGTCTTTGAACTTGAGGCCTATTGTGCAACCGGCGAAGAGGCGACGGACGCGCTGAATGGATGGCTCGGCCTTCAAGACACTCCAAACGGTCTGAGGCAAGTGCTCGACTTCATCGAGAGAAAGTTTCCGCGATGAGTATCGAGACGATTAATACGACTAAGAGCGTTCCGGACATCGACATGGATGGTCGACCGTTAACAGATTTCGAAGGTGACGTGACGAAATATTTTATGCACGTCCGACAACGTCATATAACCCTGACTCAAGATTTGCTCGCGACCCGTCAAATGCTCTTACAGGAGCGAGACCAAGCGAACCTCGACAAAGACACGATCGCTCGGATTCGAAATGAACTCTATCCGATGGCCGAAGGTAAGAACGAACGTCTCAGGGATATTGACTTGGCGGCGAAATTGAGCGCCCGCGAAGACCACGAAAAACACTTGCTGTTATTAGCTCAGGAGCAAGCAAACATCTCAGTCTTCGAAGGACGACTCGAAGAATTGAAACACGCAATGAAAAGAGCAGAACTGGAACTGAGATTCTGTGTCGCTCTTTTAGAAGGGAACCGATATGAGTGAACAACAAGAAAGCGGGCATCTGCTCGAAGAGGCCAAGAAGCTCGGAGCCATCGCCATTGGTGGCGACCGAGGGATCGTCCAGTTCGGGAGCAGCGTTCTCCCGTTCGCGAAAATAATCGTGGACATTATGGATGAACCGGCGGCAGTACTGGAACGAGTGAAAGTCTGGGAAGCTGCTTATCTTGAAGCGTACCCAGAGCCGGACACGATCAAGGAAGTCCAGATTCAAGAACCGTCACAAGAAGAAAAAGCGGGAATAGCGATCCCGCAGTGTCCGAACCATGAATTGCCCATGACTCACCGACAGGGTGTCAGCAAGAAAACCGGACAACCCTACGACTTCTATGGATGCACCGTTCAAGGCGCAGCGGCTCAGCCTGGATATAACGCTCAAGGTTATTGCACCCAGACGGTTAACACTGCGGACCTCGTCTCATGAGATTTGCGCAGCGGACCGGATTGCGTCCGTGGCAGTGTCGTTATTGTTCAGATCCGATCGTTCAAGAATTGGGCGGCAAGTTATATTCGGCTCATGATGGCACCCGCCACGATCAACTCATATGCGCCGGACCGCGCTTGATGAGGGAAATCAAAAATCGGCAGCAGTCGTATTGTCGAGAATGTGAACTTATTGTCTTCGGGGGAGTTTTCGAACACTCCTGTCGACTTGAGTTACGGGATAGATCGAGAAGTGCGCCGGTGGTGTCGCAGACCCCCATTGCGAAAACCAAACAGAGTCCGGCGAACGTGCCCTTGCCTGTGCAGTCCACTTCCGATCTATCCCGCTTAACCGTCTCGGCATCCGAGGTGTATGACCGGTGAGAGCTCAGTTCAACGAGGATATCCATTCTTATGATTTTCCTGATGGAATCACCATCACATTCGAAAAGCTCCGAGAAGAAAAAACAGGGCTCACGGCCAAGGGCATATATTATTTCGTGAGGTCACCTGACGACTTCGATGTTCTCGATTCTGGGAACATCAATTTCGATGCGTCACCCACTCGAAAAACTCAAGCGAAAACCCTGTTCGGAAAATACAGTTCGATCAGTCTCGACGACTGGCATAATCGATTGTTAACCGTTCAGCGGGAATCCGAAAAATACTTCTACAACGGCGGGGTCGATGTGTTTGATCTCTCCACAGTGGACCCGGACCTTGATTCGAATCCGGCGCTACTGGCTCCCTTCATTGCGAAGAGTGGAATCACGCTCATCTACGCAGACTCGTCAGCCGGCAAGAGCATGTTCGTTCTCGCTGCAGCCCTGTCAGTTGCGACCGGAATTCAATTTCTAGAAAAGCCACCCGTAGAAAAAGGGAATGTGCTGTATCTGGATTATGAGGACACCAAAGAAACTCTCGCCGAACGATCGTCGGCCCTCTTGGCCGGCCAACAACTTTACGAGTTCCCAGCAGACAAATTCTTTTATGCGTCGATGGAAAAATCGTTGGCGAACCAGGAGATCTTTATTCGGAAACTTGTGCGAGATCACGACATCAAACTTGTGGTCATAGATAGCCTGTCACTCGCTGCGGGTGACCCAACTGAGGTAACCAACGTCCACAATGTGATCACGGCCTGTAGACGGCTTAGAAGGCCGGTTGTGTTGATTCATCACATAAGCAACGAGGCAGTCAAAGAAGTTAAGGCGAGAAATAAACGTCCTTACGGCTCAACGTTCTCTCGTGCATGGGCCAGGAAACTTTGGCTCATCGAAAAAGAATCCACCCTCACTGGGCCAATCATTCGGCTCACAAATACCAAAGTCAATAACGGGATAGAAGATTCAGACCGAGTGTTTAAGTTAGACATCACAAACAACAGTTACAACCATATGATCTCGGCTCGTTACGAACCGGCATCGATACTAGATTTCGCAGAAGCGAGAAACCAGACAGAAGCAGAACGCGAGTCGGCAGTGTCCGCGAAAACGGAAAGTGTGGGTGACATGGCGACGGTACGCGAAGAGATCGATTCGTTCTTGAAAAGAATGGGTGACCCCAAAACCTGTAAACAGATCACCGACGACTTGAACGAATGGCGAGGCGAAAATAATATTTTGTCTGAGGAAGCTGTCCGAGTTGAGGTCAAACGTGGTGAAGGGAAGGGCATGTTCGAGGTGAAACACACCGAACAGGTGAACGGCAACACGCTCAAATTTTGGGGAATCAAAGAGAAGGGAGGAGAGGCATAACAACCGGCAGAATTGTTATGCCGCTCCTGTTATGTACAGACATAACAACGGTAGTTAGGCTCTCCCTTGAGCCCCTTTAGGGGGGCGGTTCCGAGCCTACTCCTGTTATGGATGCGGTTATGTGGCTACTCAAAATGAAAAGAAAAAATTCCGATTCTTGTGTTCACTGGTGGAAGATTGGGCATCCTGCAATCGAGGTCACTTTCGCGTTCTGTAACCGGTGCGGAGCCACAAAAGAAGTGCCGGGAATTGAAGTGACAGTGCAGCGGGGTTGGGATCCATACCACCACAACACCGGCAAAAAAAGAAAGCACGTTTCCTAATATGGATGATCTGATCGACCTGAGAATCGGCGACGCTCGAACCGCGCTCAAAGACCTTCCAGATAAGAGCGTCCAGACGTGTATCACAAGTCCACCCTATTTCGGCTTGCGTGATTACGGGCACGATGCACAAATCGGACTTGAACCGACACTTGAAAAGTACATCGAAGAAATTCTCAAAGTTACTCAGGAAATCTGGCGAGTTCTCAAGGACGACGGGACGTTCTGGCTGAACATCGGTGACTCTTATAGTTCCGGATGGAGACTAACGACCCCTAATGATTCGCTGCGCACACATGATGGAAACACTGTACGCGCACCGGTGCTTGATGGCACCAAGCCAAAAGACCTTATCGGAATACCGTGGCTGATGGCGTTCGCCCTGCGTGATGATGGATGGTATTTGCGATCAGATATTATTTGGAGCAAAACCAACATCCGGCCGGAGAGTGTGACTGACAGGCCGACGAAATCCCACGAATATATTTTCCTACTTACCAAATCGGAGCATTATTACTACGACCACGAGGCCATTAAAGAAAAGGCGGAGATGAATCGCTGGGGCGGCGATAAGCCGATGAATATGGATAACACAAAGGACGTTGATAATCAGTTCGCGGGATTAACCAGGCCCCGGTCCATGCTTTACGAAACGCGGAACAAACGCTCGGTGTGGACTATCAACACCACTCCCTACAAAGATGCGCACTTCGCTACATTTCCCGAAGAAATACCACGCCTATGTATCCTTGCCGGCTCGAAAGCCGGCGATACAATACTTGACCCGTTCGCGGGAAGTGGGACGACCGGCAAGGTTGCAGTCGAACTTGGCCGGAAAGCCATCTTGTGTGAATTAAATCCGGACTATCGAAAGCTAATTGAAAAACGCACGACCACCACCAGAGGGTTCGCGATATGAAACGATCGAGGATCAATCCACGTTCACGGAAAACCCAAAAGCTGTATCAGCAGAAAAACGGTCGGAGAGAATTTGTCTCGTTCATGTTGAGGCGGTTTCGCATGTGCCAAGCAAATCTCGACGTGTGCACCGGTGCGAGTGTAGATGTCCACGAAATCATTCCCAGATCAGCCGGTGGAAAAATCGTACCGGAATTCGACTTCACCGAATCACTGCCAAACCTTGACGAGATGTTGTTGGCCCAGTGGCTCAGTCTTTGCCGAGCGTGTCACCACTTCATCACATTCAATCCCAAATTCGCCAAAGCGAACGGATATAAGAGAAAGCAGCAGGAAGGATCAGAATATGAGTAGTAACGACATCGAGCCATTTGGGTTTGACGATGAGGAAGCGGGTTGGATAGTTGAGATGGTTTCCAAACCGGTCACGAACGAACAGTTCTTGAGAGAGTTTACCCAGAATTCTATCGAGGCGATCGAGGTATCTGGTGGGTCCGGCCACATTTATTGGCAGAACGATCCCGAAGAAGAAGACAGGCTAGGAGCACCAAAAATAAGCATCGTCGATAACGGGGTTGGCATGACCGGCGAAGAAATGCGAACGCTTCTCAACAAGGGCGGGAAGACGACAAAGCGGCGAGCACTTGACGGGAATTTTGGCATCGGGGCGAAAATATCTTCTATGACTCAAAATCCTGTCGGGGTTGTGTATGAGTCGTGGAAGGACGGAAAAGGATCTCGGATGGTGGTGATCAGAAATGACGACGGAGACTATGGACTCCAAAGGCCCGACGGTAAATCAATCGTAGATCTGAAGCCTGAGTATCGACCCATGGATCGTTTTGGAAATAAGTTGATCGGTGACCACGGGACGAAAGTTACTCTCCTTGGGAAAACTGAAGATCAAATCACAATGGTCGCGCCGGATTCCGTCAGGCATTCGGTTTGGTGGATGAGCGGAAACCTCAACCGGCGATACTTTAATATTTCTCCGGATATCGAGATTCGTACTACACGTTTGGCTTCTGTCACGACGGGCGAGACGAAGGGAACACGACGGGTTTATGGTCAGAAACATTATCTCGAAAAAGCTGCCGTCGAGTCTGGTGTTCGGGTTCTCTCAGAGGTTTCCGTTCATTGGTGGATTATTCCCAAAGAAGAAAAACGGCACGACGAGTTCGAGGACTCCGGCCATATTGCCGCTCTTTATGAGAATGAGTTGTATGACTGGAGCATCGGAATCAGGCGAAGGAGCCGGATGAGTGCATTCGGGATTCACAGTAAACGAGATCAAGTCGTGTTATATGTTGCACCGCGACCTTCACTAAAAAATTTGATTCCATCGCTCGATCGAAAAGTTCTGAAATTGAACGAAGAAGATTTCCCATGGGAGCAATACGGCTCCGAGTTCAATAGCAATATGCCGCGACGATTGAAGGATTTTATCAATAAAGATCTGGACAGCCGTGAACATGAGAATCGAAAAAAATGGCGTAACGCTCAGGACGAGCGAATCAGGCAGGAGCGCATTGACTTTCCTAAATATGTGAAGGCGACCACGTCCGATATCCAAGCGTCCCTCGAATTGGTCGAAGACATCGCATTCGTAAACCGTTACGGTGACGAACCTCACGGACCGGTTCTCGTGCATACCCCGCCAGACGGCCCTCACAAAAAGAGACGCTACTCGCGATCTCGTTCGAGGAATGCACAGCCGGCCAAATGTATCAACGAGTGGGTGAGACCCGAGGTGATATGGAAGCAACGGGCGAACGGTTCGCGGGACATCGGTGAAATGGAAGACCGCATGTCTGTTTATGTGAGGGGAACAAATCAACTCTACATGAACGCAGATTTCAGAAGCTATGAAGCAACTATCAATCGAGAATTCAAAAACTATGAGGCGGTACATGACCCGTATGTTCAGAAAGTGATCACCGACCAAGTGAGAGCCATTTTCGAAATGGTGATCGTCGACCACATAGCGGGTTCGTTTAACTTGAGCGCCGGACCAGAGTGGACAGATCAACAGATCGATTCAGTCCTCACCACTGAGGTTCTGACAACCGTTGCAATGCAGCGTTCGCTCATGGAAAAGCCACTTCAAAAAATGATTCGTGACGAACTAAGTAATCGACCGGCGGTGATAAATGAACAACCAGAAACGAACGAACAAGAACAACCGACTCAGAGGGAAAGCGTGGGAACGGCGAATCGCTAGTGTGTTGGGCGGTAAACGTAATCTCGACAAGTCACGACCTCACACCGACATCGAAACGGCGGACGGGAAGGTGTACGAAATCAAATCGACCACGCAAGCACTTCCGGCCTGGATTGCTTCCGCTTGGCATCAAGCGGAACTCGCTGCAGAGGAATCAAACAAAGAGAATGGCGGCATCGTCAAAGTATGGACAAACAATGGCGGTAATGCCAGAGCATTTCTGATTCAAGAAATCGACTTGAACGGTGGTGATGATGGACTGGTGTGAAGTCTGCGAGCTATTCACCGACGAGGGAAATATTCGATGTTCGTGTGATGAAGAATTCATGCGTGATTGCGATCGATGCGGCGACCGGTGGAACATCGAACTCGATTTGGAGTGTCCGTGTGTTATGGACTCGCCAGTGGTCGAGAAATAACGTTCAAGCATGGCCACAGCTACTAAAAAGAAAATCAAGATCAAGTTTTCGCGACCGCTGTATGACAAGCAACGTGAGGCCATCTTCGCTGATACTCGATGGATGATTGTCGAGGCGAGTACGAAGTCCGGCAAGACTCATGCGGCGATTCAATGGCTCGTCACTGAGTCACTCGACAAGGGCAAGGAAGGTCGAGCGTTCTGGTGGGTGGCCCCAACGTTCCAGCAAGCCAAGATGTCGTTCCAACGATCCGAGCGAGCGTTGCCCAAAGGCTTAATCAAACGGACCAACTCAACCGAACTGACACTGACGTTGATCAACGGCGCATCGCTCCGGTTCCTATCGGCTGACCGCCCAGACTCGATGTATGGTGACGATGTTTATGGTGCGGTATGTGATGAAGCGTCGAGGTGCCCTGAAGGTTCTTGGTATGCCTTGCGCTCAACGTTATCGTCAACGAGGGCGCGTTGTGTGCTCATCGGAAACGTTAAGGGGCGGAAGAATTGGTTCTATCACCTAGCCCGCAAAGCTGAGGCCGGCGAGCCTGACTGGCATTATGCGAGGCTATCGGCATATGACGCAGTCGAGGGCGGTGTCTTAGATGCGGAAGAAATCGAATCGGCTAGGAGAACGCTCCCGGAGTCAGTCTTTAACGAACTCTATATGGCAGAACCATCGGACGATTCTGGTAATCCATTTGGTCATGAAAACATCGCAGCTTGTGTCCGGGATATCAGCACTGAGCCTTCGGTCGTCTTCGGTGTTGACCTCGCCCGCTCGGTCGACTGGACAGTGGTTACGGGCATCGACGCTCAAGGTGATGTCTCATACTTCGACAGGTTCCAGTCAGACTGGGAAACTACTGAGCGGCGAGTCTCTGCAGCTATCGGACACACCCCAACGTTCGTAGACTCTACTGGTGTTGGTGACCCGATATTCGAGCGCATAGCAAAGGTCTGTTCAGGGGCAGAACGTTATCACTTCTCTCAAGGTTCAAAACAAATCCTCATGGAAACACTCTCAGTAAGTATTCAGAATGGGGAGCTAGGTTACCCCGAAGGAGTGATAGTGAATGAACTCAACGACTTTGAATTCGTCTACTCAGCCAGTGGGGTCAGGTATGCAGCATCCGGTCAGTCTCACGATGACGCGGTGGTCAGCCTAGCACTTGCCAATTATAAATTCCAGAACCAACCCGGCAGGGGCATTTGGCTCTAAACGTTCCAAGACACCTACTAAACATTTGTTATGTACTAAGAACGCTCTAACTAACTAACTTAATACCTATGGATAGAAACAGAGAACCCATCACTAAAACTGAATTCAGAGGCCGTAGGAGCAAACTCACCCGCAAAATAATTAAAGCTATATCAACTAAGGTGCGAAAAGGTAGCAACTTCCGAGCCGCTGCACTCAGTTCCGGTGTGGGTGAGTCAACCTTCTATACTTGGCTAGCCCGTGGCAGGGAAGAGACATCGGGGCTTTATCGAGAATTTGTGGAGTCGCTAGAAGCATCAAGCGCCCAAGTGGAAGTTGAAATATCTGAGTCACTTTTAGATATCAGTACGATCAAATCTGATGGTCGAGTAGCCCTAGAGTTCCTGCGTAGGCGTAATCCGACCGACTGGAACATCCCAGACCGGAGCGAGGTGACCGCTAGCGGCCAGATGGAGTTCGTTGTGGACTTAGGACAGGAGCGAGCCGATGAATGAGGCGCTACGTTGCGCACAGTGCAACAAGCTATTGGCCGAGCAAGCAGGGGCCGGGACCGTCATTAAATGTGGCCGGTGTAAGCATCGGAACTCTGTCAACTGACCAGATTCCCCAGAAGGTCACCACCTGACATCAATGCCCATACACAGTAAGGGCGAAATAAAAACTGTCCCTAAAACTGGCACAGGAACTTAAATAATCACGAAAAAGATTTAGAACGCCCGCACCAGTCCATCAAGACCCAACCCATAAATTTCGCCGCTTCAGAATTTCCGGCTATTTTATTTTCGATATTGGCGGGGGAATATTTATCAAATAAATCGAGCAAGAAAAAAGCGCCTTTCGGCGCTTATCTATTTCTCATATTTTTTCCTTATGCGATTTGTTCTATCGCCCCTTTACCAGTTTTTCATTTCTTTAAGTTGCTCCGCTTGTTCGTCAGCGCGGGCGAACTCACCTGTGGGGTCGTTGCAGTCCATGCAGCCACGCGGACCTACAAACCCATCGCAGTTAGGGCACTCCGTCCTTTCTTGTAGACGGGCATCGATATAATCTTCTCCGTACTTCAAATCGTGAATCTGCTTTTTCAGTTCGGCAATTTCTTCTCGCAAACCCATAGCCTCAACTTCTATATGCTGCAATCGTGTTAACAATTTGGTCGATATTGTAACTAAATCTTTTGTCATCTTGTTTCTCCTTTTTTTTATTTCTGGCCGGAGTCTACATCTTGCAGACGGGCGGCGATTACATATTCGCGATTACAAGAGTCGCAGCATTGCCCACTCATGACCGGCTCTGCATTGTTCCCGTGGCCTGTGTAGTTCTCCTTGCAGATGACACACTTGGTGGTGGTGTTTTGGTTAGTCATTGTCTTTAGTTCCTTTTCTGTTTTCAGTTTGACTATCGGAGAAGCTTTTTGACTTCACTTAATCCACGACGGCTGCTGCGAGATTGCATTCTCTCCAACAAGCCGGCGGTCTCGGTTCGTAGTCCCTCATCAAGTCTTGTGAGGTTCGACCTTTTGCGCCGGTCTTCACAGTCCTCGCATTTTTCGAGCGACATATATTCTGTATTTTCTCCAGCCTCCTCGCGCTTAGCGATTTTCTCATCGAACATCCTTTGACAGTCTCCGACCTCATGGTCGATGTTTTTGAGCTCAATATCTTCGACGAGTGCTTCCAGAACCCAGCGGATGTTTTCAGCATCTTTTCGGTGAGCCCTAACCGCTAATTCTTCGGAATTTTGTCTCGCGTCTTGTCTGAGGGTGATTGTTAGATTCTGGTACGAGGTCAAAACATCCAACAGGTCGAGGAGATTTCCCTTGTAGCGATCAGCAAGTGCCTTCTCTTTTTCAGCTTCGACCTTCCAGCTTTTGCGGTTTGTTGTATCAGTCATTTTCTTTAGTTCCTTTTCTGGTTTATCATTTAAGTTCGTTGGTTCACGCTAACGATCGAGGGGCGCGGGATTTTCCCCGCCCCTCGTCTATTTATTTTTCCAATCGCGCCTCCTTGAATCTCATCCCGATTGCCTCGCCCACTTCTCGAAATAGGTCATACTCCGGCACGTCCCTCAGAACTGACCGGATGCAATTCTTGAGGGTCTGGTCTGGGATGCGCGGCAGCAGTTCGGTCACGAAGCCGAACCAAGCCTCACTATCGAGATCTCCCTTGTGGCCGATGCCGTCGAAATCTTCCTTCAGCGATAATGCGTCGTGCATTTTGTCAAATGTTTCTGGTGTCATATTTTGATCCTTCCTTCTCCTTTACTTTGCTCCGGTTTGGAGCTTACAGCTCCAAGCATAGCGGTTTATGCAAGATAAAGCATGTTCATCACGTCTGATGTAAGATAGAAACGGGTGAAACCTACCCAAAATATATAGAATGTTAACTGTTATGTGGAATATTCGCGGCGTGTGATACGTTTTGATTCTGTTCCTTTTCGCTGTCGCCTCACTTTCGGCATGTGCGCTTCAAGCCGTGAAAAAGGTTGAGAGTGTCTATGCCGAACTGGTGGCCGTTCAATAGTGACGAAATCAAACAGGAAGGCTACGACGTATCGTCGGCAATTCCGATAGGATTCGGACAGAATACTTTTCAGTCCCAAGACATCGACCCAGAGTCATTCGCTCGCCAAAGCTACAACTCGGATGCGATCGTGTATGCCTGTTTACGAGAACTCGCCGTCGCTGTCACTGAACCAAATTATCGAGTCATGACGGATACCACAACTGAGCCGACCGAAGCTCCGCAGAACAATCCGCTCGCACGAATGTTGCAACGTCCGAACGACCAGCAGGATTTTTACGAACTCTTGGAAGACCTCATCACTCAACTCTATATCTCAGGCAATGTCTATTTATACAAGATCCGAAATCAAGCCGGTCGCATGATCGGAATGCGTTTACTGAGACCGGACCGAATCTCCATCAAGAGCGATGCGGTGAAGGGGGTTGAATATTACAACTACCGTTTGGACGGCCCCGAGTACACGATCCCGGCAGCAGACATTTCCCACATGAAATTTCCAAACATGAGTTCCGACCTATACGGACTGTCACCACTGCAGCCGGCGGCCTCAGTTATTAACCTCGACCAAGCGCAAATCCAATTTGGGAAAACTGCCTTCCAGAATTCCGGCGTGATCGGCGGGATGCTCAAACTGTCACGACGAATCCAGAACGAGGAGCAAGCAAATCAGATTCGAAGTCGATGGCGTTCCACGTTCGGTGGAAACAATATGCACCGGCTGGCTATTCTCGACGAAGACGCAACCTATGAAAAAGTCGGGTCGACGATGGAGGAGCTTGCGTTTCCTGCGCTCCGCGATATGACCGAGAGTCGAATCTGTATGGTGTTCGGAGTACCACCGATCATCGTTGGTTCGGTCGTGGGATTAGATCGAGCAACGTATTCCAATTACCGAGAAGCCCGCCAATCTTTTTTCACTGAAACGATGATCCCATTGTGTGAACGTCTCGTTCGTTTTTTCAACAAATGTTTCGAGTACGAATATTCGAACGCCGGATATCTGGACGCTGACTTCACCAACGTCGCCGCACTAATTGAAGATCAAAACAAATTATCCGACCGGTTGATTGCTCAATGGAACGCCGGTTTGATTTCACTGAACGAGGCTCGATCCGGCCTCGCGATGGACGGACTGTCGGGTGGAGATTTGCGGCGGCTTCCCCTCAACGTCTTGGAGTTGCCTTCATCTGAGATTCAGCCCACGTCGGCACTTCCGACGGCTGAACAGTTGAGTGCCTCGACTGACATTCTAAAACGCTTAGAAAGTCAACTCGAACCCGACAGTCCATACACTCCGATCGCGGGCCAACCAATGGAACGATTATTGAACCAAGAAATGATCGCGGTCCGTATCGACGAAGTGAATAATCTTATCCCCAAACTCGAACGCTATTATCGAGGATTAAAAAATCGAGTGGATGGGGTGCTCGGAAGATATCTGGCCGAACCGGTCAGTGAACAAAAGACCTATCCGTTTCAGGGCGAAGACTTGCTACCAGATGCGGCACTTAACGATCTCAGTGGCATTCTTCGAAACAGCTACGCAGGGATCATCAAATCATCGTGGAGGGTTCTTAACGATCGCGGCGGTCTGGGCACTCTGGAGTTCGATGAGAAATTACCGCTGGTCACGAACGTTCTCACAACCGCTACAAACCAAGCCAATTTGATTCACGGCACGACGCAGCGAGCGATCAAGAAAACCATCGAAGAAGGACTAGCCAACGGTTACTCGGTCGCAGAGGTGGCGAACGGCGTTCCTGGAACCGACTTTCGTGGTATCAAAGCCGTTGTCGGGGAAGATTACCGGAACAGACCCAGAACGATTGCCAGAACCGAAACTGCCCGCGCTCAGAATCAAGCATCACTGGGCTACGCGAACGCGCTCGGTTCTCTTTACAGTCAGGCATTCGATCCCGACGGTGACGAAAACGATACGTTCACCGATAACAACGATCCGTTCGGGTTCACTTGTGCCGAACGACATCTCCAAATCTACCGGAACGAAGACGCTATCGACATTGTCGATCATCCGAATGGAACGCTGTCTTGGACTCCGCTTCCCTCAACCTACGAACCGCCGGCCTCAAGGTTAGCCGGCCACAACGAACTCGGAAAACAAATAGTCGAAGTGAAGGACACCGTCAATGCTCGTACATAAAATTAGCCAACTGGAGAACGTCAAGGTCGTTGACGAACAAGAGGGAATCGTCGAAGCCTTCGTCAACTCGATGGGTCAGCCAGATTCCGACGGTGACATCATCGTTCCAAGTGCGTTCGATTCATCCATTCAACAGAATATGCCCGTGACTGTGTTGCTTGGTCATGACCCCTCGAAGGTGGTCGGCAAAGTGCTCGAAGCACACGCGATCAATTTCGGTGATTCAGCAAAACTTTATAACAAGATCCAATTCAATCTCGATACGCAGCTTGGTCGTGAAACGTTCTCGAACGTGGCCGGTGGGTTTATCAAAGAATGGTCCGTCGGATTCAATATCCCAGAAGGTGGCTCCGGGTATGAGACCGAGTCGAACGACACCTACCGAGTGATCAAGGACCTCGACTGGGTCGAAGTGTCCTCGGTTATTCGCGGCGCGTCACCACAGACAGCAACGATATCGGCGAAGTCTCCGATCCCTTACGAAGCCACGGCAACGACCGACGAGCCGTGGGATGGCCCAGCAACTGTAGCCAGTATTCCAAATGATTCGACAGCGGGCACGCTGCGGGAATATTACGCATACGTCGAGACCGGTGCGAATCCAGATGCCAAATCTTCCTATCGATTCATACATCACGAATACCCATCAGGCGAAGCGAGCCTTCGAGCCTGTTCAAGTGCGATAGCCGTTCTGAACGGCGGTCGCGGCGGCACAACGATCCCAGACGACCAGATTCGCGGAGTCTATAACCATTTACGCAGACACCTAGAAGCCGCAGACCGAGAAGCGCCGGAACTCAAAATCGATATCGACGATGACGAGCGCCGCCGCCGGGAATATCAGGAGTCAGGGCATCAACACAAAGAAGCAATCGAACACGTACCCGTTCAATCTGCCGACGACGAGCAACCCATCATCACTGATGCCTGGACGCCGTCCACGGATGAGGCGAGGCAGCAAGTGGAAGAAGCCCTCGAACGTTATCGAGCGCGATCCATTGGGTTCAGGCTGAGAAGAAAAAAAGAGTTTAGATAAAGGAGATACTGTGGATACCACAGAAAAATTCGCACGAGCGGACGCGCTTCGGTCATTAGCCGAAGAAGCATTGGCTCAAGGCGATGTCGAGAAGGCCGAGAGCTTTACCGACGAAATGGAAGGGCTGCAAAGTGAAGCCGAAAAAGAGGCGAACGTAACTGAACGTCTCTCGAAAGCTCACGAAGCAACCATGAAACCAGTTAATCAAGTTCCAGTTGCGTCGGAAGATGTGACAGCGGACTCGAAGAACTATCAGCGCGGCGATGGTACATACCAGAACCACGTTGACGCGAACTATAAGCCAGCAGGTTATCAAAAAGATTTACCGGCGATGGCTCAGATTTCGTGGGTTCAAGACAAGATGGGTGCAAACCTCAAAGCTGACGCTGCGTTTCAGACTGACACTTGGATGAAGTGGTTTACCGCTAAGTCTCAGGACGAGTTCTTTAGAAATGCGTCTGCGGCTGAAACCAAAGCACTCCAAGAGGACACTGATAATGAGGGTAAAGATCTGCCCCTTGCACTGGTGACAGTGTAAGCAAATCGGAAGAATTGACTGGAAACCTAAATTGAAAACAACAATCAACAAGGTAATCAGCAGCCGAGCCGCCCGAGCGTGGGCGGAAGGTTCAGAGACTAGGCGGGGTGTCGCGTTCTCGACACATAATACGCCAATAGAATCCGACGACTTCGATATCCAAATCGAAGCCGATGATATAGTCCGGTCTTGTGTGAAAGCGCAAGAGAGTCGCAGAAATGACGACTCCGCTTGTCAGTCGACAAGTAGTAACAAACAGGGATACTTCGTACCAGAAGAATTCATCAACTCAACTTATGTAATTCCAGAGGCATCGGGCAGCCAGCTTAAGGATGCGTCCACTCTGATACGGGTAAATTCGAAAGACGGCTATGTGCCAACTCTGGACAGTTTAACCATGAATTATCTGGCTGAGGAAGCTGCCTTCACAGGTGTTGAAGCCACTCCGACCGTTGGGCAGATCGCGTTCGGCGTTTTGAAGGTTGCGGGCCTTGTCCGTGTATCTGATGAATTGCTTGCCGACTCAGTTCCAAACTTGCCGGCGTTATTATCTCAAATCTTTCAATCCGCCAACGGCAGATTCCAAGACAAAGAGATTTTGGCTGGTAACGGGACCGCTCGTTATAACGGGATCGTGAATGGAGTTGACGGCGCAGGTAGTTCAACGACATTTTACACGATGGCAAATGCCACTTCGGTTGTAGCTGCCGATATTATTGGGGCCTATTTCGATGTGCCTCAACAGCAAAGAGGCGTTGATTCGTTCAGGTGGATTTTCCCATCTGAAATCTCGGCGCTCATAAATTCCGTTGGTGTAACCGCCGCTGGAGTTCATGCTGTGGATTCGTTGGTAAACGCACCAGATGCGTTCCTAATGGGTCGCCAAGTTCTTAACGTCGATGTGGCCGGTCAGCCTTTAGGCACGACGATCACATCAACTGAAAAGATTGGTGTCGCTGGAAATATGTCGGCATACTATGTGTTCGAGCGGGCTGGAATCAGTATCCGCCGGAACGACAGTCTATACATGGGTAGACAAGTCTCAAAGACACTGATCGTTTCGGCTATAAATTCCATTGCCCCCCATGATTGCGAAGTCATGGTGACAAATCGGGTGAATTGCGGGAAAGCTAAGGTGCAAACTAAGCCAATCCGCAGCGAAGCCTCACACGCTTGTGAGGAACGTTCAGAGACTAGACGGAGTGCCGAGATCGCGGCACATAATACGTCACTAGCGCCCGACAACTTCGACATACACAAAGAAGTTGATGAGATAGTCCGAGCCTCATCGAAAGATGGGAATAGACGAATGGTCAGGTGGGATTCTTCGCCACATCTCGATCCGATGGTCGCATGGCCACCGCCGAGGCGTTTAGGATTCTGCGCGCTGCGTAGTTAGGTAATCAAAACCGTTTCTGGGGAGACGGTAGCGATTAAAAGTCGAGGGATTGATTCAGTTCGAGCCAATCCCTCGGCTTACAAAATAAAGGAGAGAGATTATGCCAAAAGTAACTTGTGTGGAACCGCTTGGAATCGAAGGTGGGGAGACGTATAACTCCGGTGAGGAATATGAAGTCTCAGCCGCGATTTTGAAGGAATACGGCTGGGCGTTTAGCGAGCCACCAAAGACGACGAAAAAAGATGCAAGCAAAGCGGACGAAAATAAATAACCTATGCCAACGATCTATCATACATACGCTAACGTAGCCAACTTGCGGGATTACCTCGCCGGCACGTCCTATTCGTCGAACTGGACTGCCGACACCGTATCGCTTAGGCGCATTCTGCAATCCGGTTCAAGGCGTATGGATAGTTACGTTGGGGGTGGGCTTCTTACCAGTTGGGGGCCGTACACCCAGACCCGCTATTTTGATATCGGGAAGGGTAGTTATTTATTAAATGACCCGCGCCTAATCGGACCCACTGGTTCGTTACGTCCATCGGACGAAATAATCAATACCGTTCCACTCGGTTCGTGGTGTAACGCAATTACATCGGTGACCGCATACAGCGGAACCGACCGAGCAACGAGCGAGACTTTAACTGAAGGTTATGCGAACGATTATTTCTTGGAGCCGTATTCGAGCGACCCGAAATTATTTTTGAAAATGAATATGGATTCGACCAAGTCTCTCAGTTCCGGACAACAGACACTCGCTATCGCTGGAACGTGGGGATGGCAAAACACCACGAGCACTGTGACAACAACCAACGGCACGATCGGATCAACGACAACAACAACAGTAGCGGTCACCTCGGCAACAAACCTATCCGAAGGAAATACGATCCTTATCGATAGCGAGCAGATGTACGTTGAATCCATTTCGTCGAACGATCTCACAGTTGTTCGGGGCGTTCACGGTACAACTGCGGACACTCACTCAGACGCTCAAAATGTGGCTGTCTATACCTACCCCGCAGACGTTGTGCAAGTCTGCCTAGATATGGGACATGTTATCTATCGCGACCGAGACATCGGATTCAATGACCGAGTGGCAAATGCGCCAGAAGAAGACATCATGAGCGCACTCAGGAACCTCGACTCATACGCGGCGCACACGCAGACTTCGGGAGCTATTTTCTAATGGCAGAAGTCACGTTCAAAGTCAAAGGCCCGTTGTTCGAAAAAGAAACGATCAAGGTCGGGGCAAAACAAGCCCTGAACGATATTGGGTTACTCGGAGTGGGTTTAGTGCAAAAAGAACTCGTGCCGAATCACGGTTTCCTAACTGGAAATCTCTATCGGAGTATTTCATTCGCGTTGCAGGGTGACGATCAAGTGACCATCGATTCCGGCAAGTCGAAATTCGGATCGAATGTGGTATATGCCGAATACATCGAGCGTGGCGCAGGAACCCGAGGCGGCGGGAATTATCGAATGTTTGAAACTGCGCTTGGAGAACTTACCAGCGGAAACACAATGGGCGAACTTACCGAAAAAGTGATTGCCCGACAACTTGAAGGAAATCGATTGAAAGGACTTGGGCTATGACACGAGCCGGCGTTTTATCGACAGTTGATTCACTAATCAGCGGAGTCACGACCCCGACGTTCATCGCGGTCTATCAGGGCGAGCCGTTGCAAGTGCCAACAACTCCGATAGCTGCGTTCTGGATTAGTTCCCAGACTGAGGATTTTCAAACTCTGGGCGATGCCAGTACGACACTTGAATTGACTATCCGAGCATATTGGCGGCAACAGTTGTCACCGAACGTTCGCGAATCAATCGAACTCGAAATCTACGACGCGATCGTAGGTATTAAAACAGCACTCAGGGGCGATGCCAATTTGTCTGGTAACTGTACCGACTCAAATCCAGGCACGGCCACTGTTGGAATCGAGGTCGTGGGCGGTACTCCGTTTCGTTCTTTAACGGTTCCATTTTTTGTTGATGTATATGGAGAGGAAACGATCACACCATGACAAAAAGAAGATCAGACAACGGGCAGTTCGTCGATGTGGGCAAGTACCGCGCCATCGTTGGAATCAGCGTGGACGACGAAAACTTTGAAGCAGGGAAAAACTTTGATTTTCCTGCGAGTGTAAAAGAGAGCACGATTAAGGACTTACTCAAAAGAGGGCGCATCGCCGAAGTCGATGAGGATGGAGATTTGATAGATGGCTAAGACAAGTGGACTCGGAGTCCGGCTGTATGTTGCCGGTTACGATTTGAATACCGACGTGAACGCTATCAGTGGGATCGGTTCATCTCAGGAACTTCTCGACGTAACGTCACTCAGTAAATCAGCTATGGAGCGAATCATCGGCGTGGGTGATGCGAACGTGAGCGTGAATGGTTTCTTCGATAACGCAGCAGGGCGGTCACACGCAGCGTGGACGAGTAATTCAAACAAGATACCGACTGCCGATCAGAATGTGATCCTCACAATGGGAACTAGCAGAGGCGACGCAGCTTGCGGATTCGTTGCCAAGCAGGGTAGTTATAACGTCGACCGCTCTCCGGGTAATGCGATCGCAACGACGGTGTCATATGACCTCGCTGACGGCAAGGGACTCAACTGGGGAGTGATTCTCACCGACGGACCAGAACAGACAGATTCATCGGCAGCCAATAGCGCGTCGGTGGATAATGCAGCATCGTCGAGCAATGGAGCTATCGGTGTGATTTCCGTCGAATCGATTGCGTCTGGGAGTGCTGTTATCAAAGTACAGGAATCAACGAACGACAGTGCGTGGACGGACTTAATTACATTCAGCACCGTGTCAGGTCGCACCAGTGAAGCGCTAAGCATGAGCGGATCCGTGGCTCGATATTTGAGAGTGCAGAGTACCTCATCATTCACGGACTTAGTGATGGTGGTTCAAATTTCAAGGTTATAAACGGGAAAAAATCCCGAGAATAGGAGTATAGAAAATGGCTAAACAATCAGGACTAGGAGACTATGTCGCCGTCGACGATTCGAGCGGTTCCGCTCGTGATATCTCGAACGATGTCACGTCAGCAACGTTCGACAACGGACAGGACTTACAGATCGTGACCGGTATCGACAAGAGTGCTCAGGAGCGTTTGATTCTGCTCGGTGATGGGAATGTGACTCTCAACGGAGTTTTCAACTCAGCGTCAAACCTGAGTCACGACGTATTCAAAACACAGTCGGGAACCCGAACGGTAACTTATTGCGTCGGTGGCAACACTGGCTCCAACCCAAAATTGGAGATGGAGATGCTCGTCGGTTCGTACAACCTCGACAGGGCGAATGATGGTTCGTTGACTTGGACAGCGACTCTCGCGCTCCAGTCCGGCACCGTTCCAACGTGGTCGACTGTCTAATGGGGTTCAAAATACCGGACCGGGAGATCGTGATCGTGTTCGAGGGTGACTATGAAGCCGCTGAGGTGGTGTGTAGATCAGCGGTGAGCATGGCGACTTATCTAGAGTTTCAAAACATAGAAGCTGATATAGAGATCGGCTTCCGCAGGTTTGGTGACGATGTGCTCATCCGTTGGGATCTTGAGGACGAGGCTGGGGAACTTCCGGCAAACGGGGACGGGATGCTCAGGCTACCACCGGACCTCGCGACCGCGATCCTGAGTGGATGGAGTGATCAAGTCTCAAACCCTCAGAAGGGCTCCGAGCAAGCATCGCAAAATGGAAGCATGTCGGCGGCGCAGCCGACGCTAAAGGCCGTGTAGTTTCGGAGCCCGTGGAGTTGCTAGAGGCAAAAATGATCGATAATTTGTGTCAACGCTATAAATGTCTACCGAGTCAATTGCTCGGCGAGGACGTATCGTTGTTGAAGCGGATCGGCATTGTCGCGGAGGGCGCTCAGGATGGCTAACGTCGCCCAGATCGTCGTTAAGGCGAACACAGCACAAGCCCAGAAGGGCATCAAGGGCCTCACAGACCGCATGGGCGGCCTTAAAGGTGCTGCTATAGGTGTTGGCATTGCTGCCGGCGCAGCAGCAGTGGGCGGCATTGCGGCATTCGCTAAAAGTTCGATCAGTGCGTTCGCTCAAGCTGGAGACGAAGTGCAGAAGATGGCGCTCCGTACTGGGTTTACGACTGAAGCGTTGTCCGAACTGAAACACGCGGCAGAACTTTCGGGGGCTTCACTTAGTTCCATGGAAAACGGTGTCAAGCGAATGCAACGCACGATCCTTGATGCTGAAAACGGATTGTCTACCGCGACTGATGCGTTCGAAATGCTCGGAATCGAAATGGCCGACGTAGAAGGCAAAACACCGGAAGAACAATTCACTCTCTTATCTGGTGCGCTCGCTGATGTCGAAGACGCTTCCAGGCGTTCGGCTCTCGCTCAACAGGTATTCGGACGAGCCGGAACGCAGTTACTCCCAATGCTCGCAGCTGGTAAAGACGGACTCGCAGCGATGCGACAGGAAGCGCACGATCTGGGGATAGTATTCGATCAGGACGCGGCGAACAGTGCCGCAGAATATCAGGATTCTCTTACAAAATTAAAGGGAGCATTCCAAGGGATACAATTCGCGGTCGGTAAAGCGTTGGTCCCGGTCCTCGTTCCGTTGATCGAAAAGTTCACCGAGATCGCGAAGGTTGCGGCGGGATTTGTCGCACCCGCGATGAGAACCATCGGTTTCCTGTTTCAATGGATGAAAAAAGTTATCGAAATACAGGTCAAAGCGGTTGTGATGTACTACAAGATTCTGTTACTCATCGGCGAGACATTTTTAAACGTCGCAAAAAAAGTTCCGTTTCTTGGGGCAGCAATCGAAAAACTCGGGGAGATCGCTCGTGCGTTCGCCGATACTTGGCGCGAGGTATTTAACGGAATGATCGACACGGTCGAGGGTTGGGCTAATAGCGTGATCGGGGCGGTTAACGAATTGATCGAAATCATTCCGGACGATATAGCGAGCCGCCTCGGCATTAAGGCGCTGAACGAGGTCGAGCTCCCTCGCCTTAAAATGCAAAGCAACGCTGCCGAAGTTTCGATCAGTGGCTTGGAGCTCGCGACTGAGGAACTCGCAACAGCCGCAGCCGCGGCGACTGCTCTCATTATCGAAGAAACTAAGGAGCTAACCGAGCGCGATATTCGTCTCGCGAAGATCAACAAAACGGCAGCGGCCTTCTCGACTTCGATCGCAGATAACGAGCTCGCGATTCTTGAAAACATCGAGGCTCAGTTCGAGCAGGGTCATTCGTATAACGCACTGAGGGACGCAATTCACAAGACGATCGCCGATGAGGATAAACTCACCGAGGCTCGGGAAAAAGCAGCCGACGCGGCGGCTAAAGCAGCGGATGCCGCGGCTAAAGCAGCGGATGAGATACTTCTGGCCGCTCAAAGACTGCAAAGAGAAGGGAACAAACAACTAGCCCTTGCCGGAGTCACCGGACACATGTTCAACGAAACCGGCGAATTAGTGGTACGACCTAAATCAAGCAGGACCGCGAGTCTGATGAGTGGTGGGATCAGCTTCGGTGGTACAACTCGCGAGAGAGACGATTCCGGCGAGCTCACGGGGCGCGAGGTGTTCGCGGGCAATCTTAGGTTTACCCCTGAGCAACTAATGCAACTCAAAGACGTATCGGGCAACAATGTGTTCGTGAAAGTGGACACGGGAATTTGGACGCACGACGAGGCTGCGCTCGGGAAAGCAATCGCCGACGCTATTAATACTGCAGCAAAACAGACCGGTCCGGTTCTGTCGTCGGGGAGCACGCAACAATGAGCGTAGACATGCCGACGATCACGACTGAGATCCGATTCACAGCAGGAGCCAGTTCAACAGGGTTTGAGCTTGGCACTGCGATTCTCGGTTATTCCACATTAGGTGAAGCCGCTCCATGGGTTGACGTATCGAGCGACGTGCGAAATATTTCCATTGCTCGGGGTAAGCAACGGGAACTCGACGAGTTCTCCGCTGGTAGTGCGTCGGTGACCTTATCGAACACGGCCAGAACATTCGATCCGAATTACGCAGCCGGAGCCTATTTCGGAAACATAAAACCCGGAAGATGGATACGGATCACAGCGACATATGATTCAGTGGATTATCAGCTTTACCAAGGCGTGATTCGAGAATGGGAATTCGGTTACTCGTTCCCGAACGAGGCCGTCGCTATACCTCGCGCTAGTGACTTTATGGAAGATTTGAACAACGGAGATATCACCGCGACCACGAGCGCAGCGATATCAGGAACCGTCATTGCTGAGATTCTGAATGCTGCGAATGTAATTCCAAGAAGTCTCGACAGTGGACAAGAAACGTTCCAGTCGGTGTCACTTGCTAATGCAAACGCACTGACAGCGATTCAGACAGCGGACAAGAGCGAAGGCGGCGGCCTTAGTGCGATTTACTGTAACGAACTAAATCAAGTCGTGTTCGAGGACCGGAATTCACTATCGACAAACACAAGAAGCAACACCAGTCAAGCAACGTTCGGCACGTCAGCACTACCAGTAGACGAAATAGATATCGACTATTCGTCAGACCTCATCAAAAATGATGTCAGCTTGACTCGCATTGGCGGATCAGCCCAGACAAAAACAGATTCGACATCGCAGGACGATTATGGCCGGCGCAGCTTTTCACTCACTGGCCTTTATAACAATTCAGATCCCAACGTGGCAAACATTGCCCAAAGTTATGTCGACGCTTTCAAGGACGCAGAACTCAGGGTTCGCAGTATCACCATTCATCCTCGGATGAATGATGCTTTGATGATTCAGGCACTCAGCCGGAAGATTCGCGACCGGATAACGATTAGCTACGACCCACCGCCTGGATTGGCTACGGTGACCGACGAGATGTTCATCTCAGGTATTGAGCATCGGGCCTCGGCGCAAGATTTTATAACGAAGTTTACTCTCGAATCTGTTACGGGGCGATCGCCTTATTGGGTACTCGGCACGTCAGAACTCGGAACAACAACTAAACTAGGATTTTAAGGAGATGAATTATGGCATGGACTGATGGAGCGGATCAAACTACTGGAACGGTGATCACCGCCACTATCTGGAACAACTATTTAGGTACTGCTGGCAGTATTCAGAAAACAGCCCCTGCGGTCGTAACGACAGCGGGGGACATCGTCTATGCGACAGGTGATAACGCGATCGCTCGCTTAGCAGTTGGATCGGCGAATACCGTTTTGCGTTCGACAGGTTCAGCCCCCGCATGGGGCACAGTAGCAGCGACAGAAATCACCG
>VTLG01010893.1_pt1 | contig 58149 bp, 71 predicted proteins | sample 4694571 | NCBI WGS metagenome assembly VTLG01 (sample SAMN12604809, study PRJNA352737) | marine metagenome | biome: ENVO:00000447; feature: ENVO:00000209|ENVO:00000569|ENVO:01000036; material: ENVO:00002151; isolation source: viral sequences binned using virsorter ... | reverse complement strand
AATACGGAAGATGATTACTAAGTAACCCATGCTTTTCAAGCATCCTTAACTGTTGCTGAAAGATATTATAAATTCGTGGGTGAGCAGGTACATCAATACTTCTAGACATTTTTGTAAACGTTTTATCTAAATGTATTGACGGAACTTCGCCACCGGGGACATTTAGTGCTCCTCGTAGATCATAGGGAGACATCTCAAAAAGCTCTTTACTTCTCATGCCAGAATGCAGTTGAAATTCTTCTGCACGAAAAGCATGTTGATATTCAGGATTATCTTTAATATACTCCATTAATTTCAAAGTTCTATGCCCCATAAATTCAGGTCTAAATTTAAACTTTTCTATTTTTACACTTTTACCAGTAACTTTTGGAACACCTCTGGTTAATTCCCAATCCTTAGTTACATCTATCCATTTATATGCACTTTGTTTATCTCCAAAGTTGTATTGCTTGTCATATTCCCCTAGAGACAATTTTATCTGGGCTTGAAGATTGTTGATAGAAGTTTGAAGAGAAGTTTTAGTAGATCGTCCTGCAGCTTCTAATTCATCGGAACTGACTGACATTCCTTGATCTTGAAATTCTTTTAAAGCCAAACGCCCTTTATTTTCAGCAATGTCATACTGAATTTTTAATGGGTGTTTTTTAGCATTTTTAAAAAACTTTACGACTTCAACTAAAGGTTTATCCATCTGGTCTGGCATAATCAATTTAAGATCTTTTCTTCGAGTAGTCATAGATACGCCACGTGTTTTTTCATACGTGTCTAACCATTGATTAACTGTAACTTTTGTCGGATCAATTTCGCTTAGAGGTTTTGGTGCTGCACCTTTTTCCATTTAATATCCAAATACCTTATCTTGTGGTTGATAAACTTGTTCTTTAATGCTTTGTAAGCTTTTGTGAATGCCAACATGACCAGACATCCGTGTCATTGTCATGTATCGTAATGCATCGTATGCATGATCTTCTGCCTTTGTGTCAACATCTTCCGAATTAGTCTTTGAAAGAGGTATTCCAGCGAGTTGACGAACAGTGTTAACGCATGTATTAAATATACGGATTCTAGGCAGTTTTGTCAATGGGTTATCTGCCAATCTCCGATGTATTTCCATTTTACCCATAAGTCTGTTTCTATCGGATGGAGTCCAACGCACTCCCAACCTCATCATGGACTCTGCAATGGATGGTCCAAAACCTGTTTTGTTCCAACACGATGAGTCCAGTACAGCATAATACGGAACAGGATCTAATTGTTCCATTTCCAGTATTTTATCGGCAAGTTGCTCTGCCGTATGCTGTTTTACATAGAGTTCCTTGTATATCCAGATGTTGTCATCCCAATCGATTGCTCCCCATAATACACAGGATGGACTTGCATATCCATAATCCGCTGCACGTATTCTGGGCCAGTTGGGAGGAACTTCAAATGGTTCGACAACATGTCGATGCTTAGAAAACTCTGGGAATGCTGCTCCCTCTGCAACATCCCAATCCCCATCAAGAAGCCGTTTTCGTTCCACTTCAGGGAGGGATCTGAGCATGGCTTCATAGCGTCCATCTTGCATCAGATAGGGATTGTCAGTCAACCGTGCTGGAATAAACTTACGAAAGAACAATGGCTGACCTGCCTTGTCATGACCATCTGGATACAACAACTCCTTACGTGTTTCTATGTCCGTTGCAGGAAACGCCTCGTTAGGTTTATGTATATCCACATACATCTTTTTGATCCACCATCCTCCAACTCCACCGGGGTTGCCTGTGCAACGCATGGACATGTAAGGGCGTAATTCATCATCAGTTGTACGTAGTCGTGATCTTAAATAATCCCACACATAAGGTGTTGGATATTGTGTTATTTCGTCTATTCCTATCCAGTTAAACGCCTGACCCTGAAATCGTGTGACATCCTTGTCACGGTCAAGATAGGTAAACCACATCGTTGCCCCAGAAGGAAACACCCATGTGGATTTTGATTCTCTAAAATGAGCACCCGGGAATGCTTTTGTGTATAACTGTCTGGACTTGTCTATTAGCTCCGTTAACTCATCAAGGGTACGTCTTAAGAGTAAACCACGATGGTTAGCATTATGGCAATAACGAAGAGGATCAATAAGCAATGCGAAACTTTTGCCTCCTCCTGCAGCCCCACCATAGAGCACATCCTCTTCAGAAGATGATAAAAACTCTTCTTGAGGTCCACTATTGGGTCGAAAAATAACGTCTTGCTCTTCGACAAGATCCTTGACAGGCTCAGACGCAACCCCAAGATCAGATTGGTCGATAATTCTCGAAGCTGTTCCATTAAGCCCTGCCTGTATTTTTTTAGCACTGTTTTCAATCTTTTTAGCATGATGTTTATGGGCTTCGGCTTTCGCTGAAGCTTTCCTTGCTTTTTTTCGTTGATCTCGAATGCGTTTTTGAGTAGCTCTTCTGGCTAACTCTAATTTTGATAAATTATAATTGGCTTTAGGGGCGTTAGGGTCTTTCTTGGGTCTACCCCTTGGGTTAGCCAACTTTCAGTGCTTTCATTTGTATTTCATCAGGTTTAGATAGAGGTAAGGGTACTTTAGCCATTCTTTTTTCTTGCGTTTGCCCAACGTTGAGTGTATCCTACAGATCCACCCTTTTTAAACCCTAAAGCCTTTTTAGCACGTGAAAAAATAGAAGGCTTATCTTCTTTTATCTGCTTTTGATACATCTTCCACGCTGCGTTATATTGCTTTGATCCGTATTTCTTTTTTATTTCTGAAAGTTTACTTTGATTTTCTTGTTTTTTATTCCAACCTTCTTTAGTATCAGGAAAATTACTATTATTATATTTCCATGCAGGAAACATTGTTTCGTAAATCATACCTGCAGGTAATGTTGGATACTCTTCTGGTGTTTGTGATCTAGGACTGCCCATTGATTTCCATTCCTTTTTTTGCTGGCAACAGGACTACACCATGTAGTGCCTGTACATTATGGTTGTGCGTTTCTTCCTTGCCCAACCCAACTCTGTTCAATAACGACTCTGCAGCCTTTAATCTTAGGTCATCCCCTCGATTGACTTCAGGTGTGTCGATCATTTCAATTAATTTATTTGTTGCTTTTACGGATGCTGTTGCTAACAGGTTCTTTGATCGTCTAATGATCTCATCAGCGAGTTTATTTTTCAACCACCCTACTGAACCTTTAGGATATCCTGCATCCATTGCAGCAGACATCACTGATCCACCATTCTGGAACAAATTCTGGAGGAATAGTTCCTCTTTTTCGGTAATTTTAACCGATCTGGGTTTTTGTGGCAACAAATTCATAAAAAATTTCTCAGTAATGGTGCGAAAGTCCACCAAAAAGCTCGTATATCTTCGTAACAGTTGTACTTTTGTGACAAATTGCAACTCATTACTACCTATATCATATAGTTTATGAAAAAATTTGTCAATAATTAATTTTAGGGGTTGACAGAATTGAATCTGGACGGTACAATGCAGTTGAACCTGCCGAGGTAATATATATAGTAAGCCCCAATGTCACCATTAGGGGCTTTTTTAGTGCCCAGCCGATCCTACTTAAAGAGTTGCAAAACTTTCCCATACGAAAAACTATAAAAATAAAAATTGACCGACAGATTGCATGCAAATGTAGGGGGGGTGGGGTGGCCCTTCGTGGGCGTGTGCGTAGAAAAACCCAATGAAATCAAGGGTTTAGATTTTAATAGGATAAGATCAATGAAACCTTCAATTTATTTTTTAACTTAACTTTCCAAATTAATGCAACAAGCTGAATTATATATACTAATGCCACCATTAAAGTGACGACAAATTATCGTACAAATTTTTTTATATGAAATACTTTTTGAGTAGACTGTTGAGTTAACTAAAAATAGCATTATTTAATGGCATTGACAGAAATATATAATGATTTCAATCTTTAAACTATTTATTAAATAGACATAAAAAAAGCCCCAGAGGATTTAATTCTGGGGCAAGTTTAGGGAGAAAAGATAATGTATAATTATTATTATACGATATTAAAATAAAGATCAATATGTTTCTCAATATTATCTAAATTATTGATCTTTTGAGGTTGTTCAGAGTTTACACCCTCTTTACGCAACCAACACCGAATACAGATATATTCGTCGTGTTCGGTCACTAATTGAGCGTTCTCTTTAAGTTCGTTGCATTTAATACAATACTTTTTTTCATAATCTGGGATCATTTTTTAGCACTCTTCAAGTTTTCGATATAATCCAGAAACTTTCGAGCTTGAAACCCAGAATTATAAGCACTCAATACGCTCATTAATTTAGAGATCTGGAGGACATCAAGTTCAGCATCAAATGAATATTGAGCAAATGCAATAAAATGTTTTCTGGTCATCTTAACCTTTCCTTTCAATACGATCGTCTGAGCTATTATATTTAATCATTCTATTACTTTCAACAACATCTGAAAATGTAACGTGCTTCTGGTTATACCAGCTTTCACAAATACCGAAGCTTTCCATTAATTGTTTTAAACTCTCAGCTTGTTGCAAAAGTAATTTAGATTGTAAGTGGATTAAGTTCGCTTGATCTCTGGTTAATACTGATAAAGCGTTCAAGTCGTTGTTGCTATCATCTTGATTAAGGTTAGCAATAAAAGTTTTTTTAATAGTCATAATAATATCCTTTCGTTTTATTTTAGACTTATTAAAGTTATATGAAAAGGCAACAAGGTTTATAGACACTAAATTTTTTCAAGAAATATGTTAAAATGATTGTTGCCCTTTCATATCTGGAGTATACGCACAAAAAAAAAGGGAAGTCAATAACCCCCCTTTAATTTTCTTTCAAGTTTAATTTAAGACGTTAAGTTTAAAATGACAAGTAGTATTAAAATAACAGTAATTGCCGATAGTATTTTGTAAACATAATACCAAGCTTTCCAATCCATTATGCTACCATCTTGTGTTCTAGTGTTGCCCATTCGTCCGAGTTTAAAAGATCTCTCACAATACGTTGACGATTGTGTTGAACAGTGTGTTGTGTTTTTGAATTGCCAGAGACTTGATCTTTACCATTAACATCAACATAATTCTCTTGAGTATGTGTTGACCAATGTGTAAGAGCGTTGTAACCACCCCAAAGATTTTCTCCACAATCCTTGACTTCATTCTGGTATAATTGTGTGAGGTAATTGAGTTGTTTTTGGTTCACTCTGTACTTTTCATCTTTAAGCACTCGAACACCCTCTCCATTTTTAACCTTGCATAAAGTATCAGCTAAAAACTTGACAAACTTTTCCTCTGACAATGGTGTGTTTTTCCACTCCATCATCTGGGCTTTGTTTTCATTCCAAGCTTGAAGTGATGTAGATGCTTTACTTAACATCTGGGCAACTTCTAAACCACTCGTATGTTTATGGTTTTGCTGGTAAGCTTTTTCTCCACCAAAGACTTGAGTATTACGACAGAGATCACGATAAGCACCAGAGAAAACTTGAAAGCTCCAAGACTGATCGACTGAATTAAATACATCCAATCGACAAGTGACACTATCATTATTTCTGCCAACATCCATCTTAAGATCATTAAAATGAATTGACCGACTAGCTCGTCTTCCATTCTCATAGATACGATCACAGACAGTAACATTGTCAGTTGGTAAGTCTGAATGATCAGTTAACATCTCACCTTGCTGATCAAATAATTCAGTATGTTGCACAAGTTTATAAGTAGAGCTAACTGGACGGCAACTTAAAAGCCGATCAGTTTTTTTATTGAGCAACCCATAATAATTATTGAGTTTCTCATCTGTACAAATTCCTTTTTCATCAACTGAGTTATGATACAGATTTACTTTTGTAACATCCCCCAAGTGTTTGAAAAGTGAAGTATCTCTTACATCATTGTGTGTAAACTCGATACCATTAGGGATTTTTTTCAGATCAATATGCTGAATAGCATCAAAATCTGGTTGGAATATTGGTGCGTTCATTTTTGCAAATCCTCCATTTTTTTTGCGTAGTCGTTTTCTATTAAAAATTTCTTTAAGCCCAAAGATCGTTTTTCTTTGGGGGTTGCATCATTTGGAATAATATAAGCGTGGTTAACAATGCTAAGTATATCCACGTTTGTATCAATTAAAATATCCAGATCATTACCACCGATAAAATCTAGTGATGAATTTTCTAGACGTTCACGAATTAATCTAGAAACTTCAACTGTAAGATCTATCTCTAAAGTTTCTAATTCAACTGTAGTATGAACAATATCTACCATTGGATGAGACATTATTTACCTCCCTTTTTTAAAACAAATTGGTTAACATCAAAATAATTTTCGATAGCTCTTTCAACAGTTTCATCAATTTGATCTGGATCTACAACTTCATCTCTGGTTGGGATGTCATTATTTTGAAGCTCATCAATAAAGCTGTCTACAGTTACAAACTCACTGTATTGATTTTCTTCAAGCAATCGTTTGAGTGCATCCACATCAAAAACCAAATTTAAACCTTCTTCAAAAAATTCAGCTCTTGAAGATTTATTAAATAAGTCGAATGCTTTTTTAACTTCATCCTTGACGAATTTTTGCAAGGCTGTCTCCAGAGGGTGCAAATCTAATTCCTTAGTTTGCGTATCGTTTTCATCTTTCATTTTTACGTCCTTTCCATTTTTGAAAATTAAAAGATGAGATCAGTATATATACACACACACAGAATACAACCCCTAAATTAAAAAAAATCAATTCCAATATCATAATCAATTCTTTGTGAAATTTTTTTATTTGAAAAACTAATAAATTCATTTCTGTAAACAGAGAAGTAACCATTAGCAACCAACCGACTATCTTTATAACGAAAGAGTTTGGTGTCATCCGATTTGGAATTGGTGTCACTCGATTTGTCATTCATTTTAAGTTTAAATTGCGTCATCAGGGTATCCTTTATATCCTTCTGTGAATCGCCTTTTCATTCCACTCTGTTTATTAATGTCAGCTCGATAGACTTCTTGGGCGTGTTCCCAAGTTATGTTATCTCCAATCCCAATATGACTAGTCAGTGTCCTTTTATCATAATATGATCCACATTTATCATAGTATATAGCTTTAGGGTCATCTTTAAACATTTTAATTCTCCTTCCTTTTTACTCCAATAACCTCAACCAAATAATCTTTATAGGTTGGGTGGTTTTTTAAACCTTCTAAAATGTCATCAGTTAAATGACTTACGTTTAGATAAACTTTCGGTTTAAAACTGTGTTCATCAACGTAATCAAATACATCTATTGTAAAATTACTTTTATTACTCATTTATTTTCTCCCTATTCATTTCTGCAAATTTTTGATGATAGTCATTCCAACCATCTTGTAAGTTGTCCGAAATATCATCCCAATACAAATGCTCAACAAGATCTTGGTAGTTTGTGTACAGATCATTTTCATAATCTGCGTAACTCTCGTGTTCACCTAAGAGACTTTCGGCTTTTGTCCAAAACTTTTCCTCATTCTCCATAGCCATTGCCTTAACTCTACCCATCTCTTTTACCTTTCTGTTTAAAACTGTGTTTATGCTATCAATTATTGTATCTTGAAAATCAAAACTATTATCGTTAATAATCAAGCCTTGTTTTTGTAGTGTGTCTACAGAGATAATTGCCATATCTCGAATGTCATCTTCTGTGCAACACCGAATACGATACCCACTGTAAATTAACTTACCTAGTTGCTCATTCGGATCTTCATTCATACGTTTAGCTCCTCATTATCTGTATTAATTAAATCTCTTATAAATCTGTCAGTGACATTATGCATATAAAAAAGATGTTCAATTATTGTTTGCAACTTTCTTTTTTCTCTCTTCAACTCTTCAATTTGAGTTTCAAGTAAAGTAATAAATTCTTTGTCATTCATTTGCCTACCTCATTTTCAAAAGTATCATCTAATTCTATTGCTTGGATTAAATCTTCATCTGATAGTTCATTCATTCTATTTAAAATTGCTTTGCGAATTTCATCAGCTTTTACAGACTTATCAGCATCTTCAGTTTCGTGATTAACACTAAAACCTAAAAATCCCACACTGTTGTATTTCATTTGTCTACCTCCTTGTAGCTATCTATAAATGCGTTGATTGAGAACCTCATTAAATCAGCTATGGATACAGATGTCAAACTCTTTTTTGTTTCCTCTGTAGCTATGCGATTTAACTCATCATATGTATCTACAGATAGAGTTAGATTATAAGTTTTCATTTCAGTATCAAATTTTTTAGGTCTTGACATCAAATACTCTCCATTCAATTTCTTTAAGTTTATCGGCAAGTTCTTTGGCAAAAGCCTTTGACATTTTTCTATCTCCATTAGATACATCATATAATTCAAACATAACCTCTTGTAGTAAAGTTTTTGTGATATTTTCTGACAAAAATATTTTAACCATTTTTCAACACCTTCCTCAATCCTTTAAATATTTCTGCAACTACATCTACACACCAACCATTCCCAATCATTTTATATCTCTGTGTTTTAGATATGTCTTTTATATCATTTTCACAATTAGAATGAACGTTAAAGTCTCCAAACATTGTGTAGTCATCATCCAATGTTTGTAGACGTTCACATTCTAGTGGTGTAAGATTTCTCCAATACTTATCTCGTACAACTATATTATCTTTCTGTACAGTTGTAAGCGAACCACTTTTATCATCAGCTCGTACCTCTATGCGTTGCTTAGTTTTGATGTTGGGATTGTAGTCATCTCGTTTATTTGTAATAGGATTAATTTTACGTCCAATGATAGACCCACAACACACAACTTTGGGTTCACGATTTCCACCATTCATAGAGTTTATGGTTGGTGCTTTTCCATTGGGTGAATACACACGCTTTAATATATCGTGTCCATTCAAATCAGCTATTCCAACTTGTTGACATTTACTCTTGTCGAACACAAGTTGCCTTCTGTGTTTCTCGAAATACGACTTGAGATTGCCACCTTTAAAATAGTTCGCATCTATGCAATAAGCTTTTTTCCTATCTACACAACCACACTCCAGAACATCCTTTAAATATATATGGCGATCTTCTATTTTAGGGATAGGCAAATTCGTCCAATAGTATCTGTCTCTGTGTTGTCCACTGACAAGATCAGAGGGTATCATTACACCTTTGACCCCCAGCTCCTTATCTATGATCTCCAGATACTCTTTTTTCATTCGTACATTTTCCAACAGAAAATATTTGGGTTTTATAATGTTTAAATGTTCTATCCATTTAAAAAATAAATTAGATCGTTCACCTTCAACCAACCCTTTTCCTTTTCCACTAAAACTGACATCTTGACAAGGCGAACCCCCTATCATTAAGTCTATATCCATAAATGAATTAGGGTATATTCTGTTAATGTCACCCATCTGTACAGTATTAGGATAGTTATACTGTGTTACTGCCATAGCATATTTGTCTACCTCAGAGGCTAGATACGTATCTACAGAAATGTTCGCTCGTTCCAATGCTACTTGTCCACACGACATTCCATCAAATGCACTATACACTCTCATCACACAACCTCCTTCTTTTCATCTATGTACACACGCAAGCATTTAGATTTACTTAATGGTTGTCCGTGTGTATAGTTTTTCCAACCTTCTTCCTTCTTTGTTTTATCGTCAAGATATTGCCCTCGAACACGAACCTTGTATCTGTCTTTGTTGAGATACCTTTTTAGTTGCTTGACTAAATCTCGACCTTCATAGTCATTTGGAATTTCAGAAAACACGTATGCACACGATTGTTTCCATTTATGGTTGGGTGTGTTTTTCAGATGGTTGTACGCTTTATCATCCCACTTCTTTTGTCTTTGGTAATAATTATTCCACGAAGTAAGTTTTTCAACTTCACTTAAAAGCTCGGATATTTTTTTTTCTAATTTGAAAATAGTTCTAGAGTTAGCATCAAGACTAGGTGGTTGATAATCATCTTCCCATATGTGTTCACATATGTTTAAATCTTCTAGTCGATCACAAAGTTTTTTAAATGCATACCATACGTGTTGATGGTGCATATTATTTATATTTACATAATCTTCTTTAGAGTTACTGTAGTAATGGGTCATATTCTATTCCTTTTTATCTGTAGGTTTAACCTTAGAACTATTGTATGGACTAAAAATTTATACGTGTCAAGAAAAAAAATGTGTTGCACCAAAAAAAATTTTGTGATACTTGTTTTGATTATGAATTACACGTGGTTAAAAACTTTTGTTGAGGACTTAGCTTTGCAACCAAATGGTAGGTTGAGAATGGATTGTCCTGTGTGTACAAAGAAGAATACATTCAGCGTTACTGATGATGGGTTCTCACGTATGTATAATTGTTTTTATGCAAACTGTGATGCCAAAGGTTCGACAAAGATGAGACTGACAAAAGATAACTCAAGGATTGCGTTTTCATCTGTAGACAAGTCACGTGTAGTTGCAAAACCAACTGAGTTTCATCTACCCACAACATTTGTACCTTTGTCAAGAAGTCAAAAAGCCGTTGACTATGTACGTTCTGTGAACTCCTACCAAGCATACCTCGATAACTATGTAGATATAATGTATGACATAAGGTTTGATCGTGCTGTATTTTTGATTAAGGAAAAAAGTCGTGTGGTAGATGCAGTTGGGAAATCTCTAAGTAATCAAAAACCAAAGTGGTATAGGTATGGAAGCACTAATTTTGGATTTAATATTGATCGTGGGTGTCATAATATCTTTATTGTGGAGGATTGCCCTTCTGCTGTTAGTATATGTAGTTTTGTTTCCTCGATAGCATTGTTGGGAACAAGTCTTTTACCTCAACATATTACCACCATCAAAAATTATAAGAAAGCCATAGTTGCGTTAGATAAAGATGCAACATCTAAGTCGTGTCTAATTGCACGTAAGTTGTCTCAATATGTAGACACAACTGTGGCTTTTTTATCAAACGATTTAAAAGATTTAAAGGATGATGAGCGTGAACAATTCGTTAGAAAATATATCAATTGACCATAAAGTGTTAGGGTTCTGCCTTGACCATAGTTTTTTCTGTAAGGTGAAGAATATACTTGAACACGATATGTTCTCTGGTCACCTAAAGGAAATTTTTGATACAATAAATTCTGCACACATAAAATATGAAAGAGACATAACTCACGATGAGTTATTTGCTCTGCACGTGGATAGACATCCAGCGATGCCAATGGCAACAAAAAATGAAATCAATTCTATAATACAATCGTTGCCACCAGATGCAAACAACCACGAACTACAGATGGATGTGGTTAAAAACTTTTGGTTGCGTGACAGGGCGAGAGTAATTGGCGAGAAAGCCATAGCTATATTTACAGGTCAAGAGAATGACTTTGGTGACTTGCAACGCATTATGGATACAGTTGAAGATGGACGGATGCACGATAAGACTACATACATTGAAGTTGAAAATGATCTGGATGAGTTGTTAGATCACGGAAGTGGTTCACCAGATTTTCCTTTTGAATGGAATTTGATAGGAGATGTTGTCAAAGGTCTGTGGAGAGGGAATTTAGGTATCATATTTGCCAGACCTGAAGTCGGCAAGACAACCTTTTGTTCTTTCATAGCGTCTAGCTACATACGACAGAAAAAGAAAATCGTGTATTGGGCAAACGAAGAACCTGCTGTAAATATTAAACTAAGAATTATACAGAGTTACTTTAATGCAACGATTGAAGAACTCGATGCTGCAAGAGACAAATTCAGAAATAGATATGTTAATGAGATAAAACCTTTTCTAAAAATTATGGACTCTGTAGGTACATCTGTAGAGGAGTTGAATGACTACGCACAGCTAAACAAACCAGATGTTATGTTCTGTGATCAGTTGGATAAGTTTAAGGTGCGTGGGGATTTTGGTCGTGGAGATGAGCGACTTAAAGAAATATATATTATGGCTAGGGAGACAGCCAAGCGAAACAATCTTTTATTGTGGGCAGTTTCCCAAGCAAGTTATGAAGCACATGATCGTGCATTCATAGACTATGCTATGTTGGACAACAGTAAGACAGGTAAAGCTGGTGAGGCTGACATTATCATAGGCATAGGTAAAACAGGGTCAAGCGAGATTGACAATGTTGTACGACATATCTGTGTATCCAAAAATAAAATTAATGGGTGGCATGGAATGATAAATTGTAACATAGACGTAACACATGGAGTGTATTACTGATGACAAAATTTCACAAAAGAGAACTAAAAGGGTACACAACTTCTAGAAAAGGAGATATACTTGAAATAATTGCATGTGGTATTCTATTGAAAGATGAGTATGAAGTATTTAGAAATATAAGTTCTACTGGGTTAATAGATATTATTGCTATTAAGGACAGCACCACATTGTTTTTAGATGTTAAAACACCACAAATTTATAAAAACAATATCAGAATACCAAGACTTACCGATGCTCAAAAAAAATTAGGAGTTACTATTGTTTGTGTATACGATGATAAACTTTATTGGGAGGATGCAGTTGTATGATTCTTGAAGCCATCACGTGCCTAGCTCTCAATATATATTGGGAAGCACGAAACCAAAGTTTTATTGCACAGGTTGCAGTAGCCGAAGTTACAATGAACAGGGTATATGATGACAGGTATCCCAACACAGTTTGTGAAGTTGTGCAGCAGGGGGAAAAATATAAATGGAATCCAGAAGTCATGGTTAGAAATCGTTGTCAATTCAGTTGGTACTGTGACGGACTTAGTGATACAGTTCCAGAGTATGATAAGAGTGCATGGGAACAAGCCAGAGGAATTGCCTATGGTGTATACAAGGGAGACATCGATTCTTTCTTGGAAGGGGCAACACATTACCACAGTTACATAGTATCACCAGATTGGGCAGAAACAAAAACATACGTTACAAGAATAGAAGATCATATATTCTACCGATGGGAAAGAGAATGAAAATAAACCCAATAGCAAAAATGTTGCAACTACCTTTATTTCGTGGTAAAGTAGTTCCAAACAAAAAAAAATATAATCGTAAAAAGGAAAAACAAAAACATGATTTACATGACCCTAGACGTAGAGACAACTCATAAGGAGAAAAAAAATGGTGGACATACTCCCCTACCCTACTTCGATAATAAGCTTGTCAGTGTTGGCTATAAGTATATGGATAGCCTTACCTCTTATCTATGCTTTAATCACTCTGTTCGTAAACCAGATTATAAAGGTAGCGAACTATTACAGGATGCCTTAAATAACGTGGACGTACTCATTGGTCACAATATTAAGTTTGACATTAGTTGGTTGCGTGAGTGTGGGTTTAAATATGACAACCATCTGTACGATACAATGGTTGCCGAATATGTCCTTGCTAGTGCTAGACGTTGGGGATTAAGTCTTGAGGTTGTTGCAGAAAAGTACGGAGTTGAAAAGAAAAAAGATCTTGTCTCTCAGTACTTAAAAGATGGCAAGACATTCTATGACATTCCCTATGACATTATAGAAGAGTATGGAAGGGTAGATGTAGAAGCAACGGAACACGTTGCATTAGAACAATTAAAAATTTTTAATACAACATTTGAGGAGTTATTTGGTGATGAAACATCTATTGCCGACTTTGCGTCTGTCGCTTGACATGACAGATGTGTTAGCTCGTATTGAACAGGCAGGTATTAAAATAAATCTGGATACGTTGCATGAAATTCGTCTGGAGTATGAGCGTGAATTAACGTCTATTGATAGGCGACTTAAAGCACTAGCCAATGAAGTTATGGGGGATACACCCATTAATCTTAACAGTTCAGATGATCGATCAATGTTATTTTACTCACGCAAGATTGTGAATAAAGATACGTGGGCACGTCTGTTTAACATTGGTCACGAAATGCGTGGAGCTACAAAAAAAATAAAAATGCGTAAGCGTATGTCAAAGAACGCTTTCGCCAATGCCGTTAGAAATAATACTGTAATTATGAAGCGTACCCACGCATATCAATGTGCTGATTGCAGGGGTATGGGTAGATACGCACCAACACGTAAGGATGGAACGTTGGGTAAGGCGATACGTATTTGTAAGCCGTGCAGTGGTGGTGGAGTTATATACAAGAACAGTAATGTAGTTGCAGGACTAAAGATTGTTCCTCGTAATACTAAGGATGTTGCACAAGCTGGGTTCAAGACAGATAAGACAACATTAGAGGGCATGTTGCCAGAGTTAAAAGGTGACGCAAAAGAATTTGTGGAATTGTATGTTAGGTATTCAGCCTTGCGTACATATTTAAGTACATTTGTAGAGGGGATAGAAAACAATGTTGACAAAAACAATTTTATACATCCAGAATTTATGCAATGCATTACTGCTACAGGTCGTTTATCGTCAAGAAATCCGAACTTTCAGAACATGCCACGTGGATCTACGTTCCGTATTCGTAAGGTGGTGGAGAGTCGTTTCGAGGGGGGTTCAATCATTGAGGGTGACTATTCACAGTTGGAGTTTCGTGTTGCAGGATTTTTGGCACAAGATAAACAGGTTTATAGGGATGTGAGTGAAGGTACAGATGTACACTCTTACACAGCATCTGTAATTGGATGTGATAGGCAGACAGCTAAAGGGCACACATTTAAACCTTTGTATGGTGGAACAACAGGTACAGAAAACCAACAAAAATATTACAGGGCATTTAAAGAGAAGTACAGCGACATCACTAAGTGGCATGATGTTTTGCAACGTGATGCTGTAGATAAGAAAGCCATTGTGTTGCCGTCTGGAAGAAAGTATTGTTTTCCAGACACACAATGGACACGATGGGGAACAGCTACAAATCGTACAGCGATATGTAACTACCCAGTTCAAGGGTTTGCAACGGCTGACATATTGCCGTGCTGCCTTGTTGATTTAGAGAAGAGATTAAAACCTTTTAAGTCTCTTATCTGTAATACTGTGCACGACTCAATTGTGATTGATTGCCATCCAGATGAGGAGATGCATGTGCTAACAATTTTAAGAGTTTCGATGATGGGAGTTGCCGATGACTTAGAAAAACGATATAAAATCAAGTACTTAATGCCTGTTGGCATTGAGATAAAAAAAGGTGAGAATTGGCTTGACACAAAGCAGGTTTATCCTTTAAAATAACTTTATCACTAACTTTTTTTTAAAAGGAGAATTTAAAATAGAAAATAATATTGCGACAATTGACAGTCAGCTAGATAGCATGGTCGCTGCTATTGAGAATGATGACGATGCACTTTTGATGACCATTACTGGGCAGGACGATGGTACTCCCAGAACTGATTTATCAAAATTAGCCATTAACTATGAGACAGAGACAGACGATGGCAAAACTCTTAAGAAGGGGGATTGGCGTGTCTGGTATGACGGACGCTTTGTATACGCACCAGAAGTTTCGTTGCGTGTATTCTGGCGTACTTTTGCGTGGTCGTTATGGGATGCCGAAGAAGGGCAACCTGTATCGTCCTCTGTACAAAAACCCACACTTGCAGGAGATTTTCCTGATAGTGCTGGGGGAAACAAGTGTGGTCGATTAGCAAAGGAAGAGATTGAAACTTTGCGAGATGATGATCCACGCTTAATTACTTCTAGAGCTGTTGCGTGTAACCAAGTCTTATATGGCGTGGTTACAGGCAAAATGAAGGATGCAGATGGTAACGAAGTACTGGTAGACGAATTGCCTGTCATTGGGTACTTTAAAAAATCTGGGTTCATGCCAATGAATAATTTTATTACTGGACTAACTCGACAGAAAAAGATTATGCAGAAGGTTTGCATTAATCTTAAAACTGCCAAGATGAAAAAAGGTTCAGTAACATTCTTTGTGCCTGTACCTACAGAGGGTTCATCAGTAAAAGCCTTATCAGAATCCGATAAGGAATTGGTGAAACATTTTAAAGATGCTATCTCTGCAACCAATGTTAAAGTTATGAAGCAACACAAAGAAGCGTTAAAGGCAACTGTATCTAGCGATGCAGACCTAGCTAAAGATTTCGATGTTGATGCTGCTTAACATACAGGAGTTCTTAGAGAGGGCTAACAGGGGGGAGGTAAAACTCCCCTCTTACCTCTTGGAAGAATTTAAAGATGCTTGTGGAAAAGCAATCGAAAAACAATTTAATAGAGAAGCTGGTTCAGCTTTGCGTATGTCAAGTGTCGGAAGACCGATATGCCAACAGATACTGGCACGGCAGAACTGTCCAAAAGAAGGTTCGTACAACGATATTATGCGTTTTCTTTTTGGGGATATGATTGAAGCCATAGCGATGCTGGTCATGAAAGCATCTGGAATAAACATTGTTCAGGAACAAACACGTTGTAGTTTGGAACTTGACGGAGAAACGATAAAGGGAACATTGGACGTTATTATTGAAGAAGATGGTAAGAAATCCGTCTGGGATATTAAGTCAGCTTCTCCATATTCTTTCGATAATAAATTTGGTAAAGGCTATGATGCGATCAAAGAAGATGATGCGTTTGGGTACATAACACAAGGGCATCTGTATGGGGAATCACATGGATTGCCTTTTGGTGGATGGATCGTTGTGAACAAGTCCACAGGAGAGTGGGCAGTTGTAGAGTCTCCAGATGATTTTGGGGAAGAGCGAACACGAGTTTTGCAACAGGCTAATGATATTGTACGAACAGTCAAGACAGCCGACTTTAAAAAGGTTAAGCTTAAAGATGATTGGGAAACATACAGACAGGATGGGGAAACCCTACGAACCAAAAACAGAATGATGCCTAAACTCTGCACGTTCTGTGAATACAAAAAACATTGTTGGGCTGATGCTCGATACGAAAATAAAATTACATCAAAAGCTAAGAACCCACCTCAAGTGTGGTATACAAGATATGTACAGAGGAGCGTGTAGTGCCACTAGTGTACACAAAAGATTATGATGTTGAGTTTATATCCTTGAATCCTCACATGGCTTGTTTGTACGTAGAGTCACGCAGAGGGATGGGTGGTGGCAGGATGTTAGCTGTTCTTAGAGGACATCTTAAAGGCATCCCTGTAACGTTGCGAGAGAACTACGCAGCCAAAGGTCATTTATCTTCGGCTACACAGTCCAGAGATAAAGAATTAGTTTTAAAAGAATTTAAGAGCATACAACAGAAATTGTGGGGGCAGACAGTTATATGTCTTCCAATCACACCATTTCAAAGGGAGTTGGATAGTTTAGAAAAGCATTCTCCAGAAGTGGCAAAAACATTATCCAGAAGAATGGAATACATAAAGGAGACTTTTTCATAATGCCAATGTACAGATCACAATTTGAAAAGCTCGTTGCATTAAAAATAAAAAATGATGGGGGCAACTTTGAATACGAAACCATACGAATACCCTACACTCCTAAGATCCGTCACTATACCCCGGACTTTTATATTCCAGAGACAGATATATACATTGAAGCAAAAGGGCAACTCACGCAAGAAGATCGAACAAAAATGATTCTGGTAAAAAAACAATGTCCAGAGTATGATATTCGTTTTGTATTTACCAACTGTAAAAACAAAATATATAAAGGTAGTTCCACAACATATGCTGATTGGTGCAACCGACATGAGTTTTATTGGGCTGAAAAATCTGTACCAAAGGAGTGGTTAAAAAATGTTATCCGATGATATTGAAAAGCATACGCTGTTACCTGATAGGTATTATATTATTCTTACAAAAGTAAATGAAGAGGAGTTCACCATGACGGCATACGACACAACTGGTGTAGTGGATCATGAAAATCCGTGTTCTGCTGCAGTTGCACAAGAAGGAATGTTGGAATTATTGGACATGGATTTTAAGCGAATATTACGTGCAGGAATATCTAGAATTGAATATCGTAAGGCACTTGATAAAGATGATAGATTTTCAGAAGACATGAAAGATAAAGCTATGCAGAAATTGGATAACGTGGTAAAAGTAAATTTTGGGAAAAAGCAATGAGTTATAAAGAAGCAATACAACAGAATGATATGGTGAACCAACCACCCCATTATAATAGTTCAGAAATAGAATGCATAGATGTGATTCGTGCAGCTACAGAGAATGGGTACGAATATTACCTTCAAGGAGTAATTCTTAAGTACTTATGGCGTTATAGACACAAGGGCAAGCCTATTGAGGACTTAAAAAAGGCTGAATGGTACTTAAAGCGTCTTATTGGCGTTATGCAAAGCAAGAGCACAGGGGAATGATTTTTCTGGTACAATCATACACAGGCATGTCGTTTCACCCCTCTGGTGATGTTTCTACGAGGAAAAATTTTTAACAAAGGAGAGAAAAATGAGAGATTTTCTAATTAAGGCACAACAAACGTATTTATTAGGGTACATTAACAAACATGTAGCAAATATAGAAATTTTGTTAAACAACCCTGTAGGAATTAGTGGAGTTGATGATAAACATCAGGACATCCAAGAAGCAATTGAAGTAGAATTGGGGAAGATTGCCGACTATCACGATAAGCTTGAGATGTTGCAAAAGTTCTTTACGAAAAAGGCAGAGCCTGTTGAGAAACCAAAAAAAGATGAAAAGTAATCTTCCAACTCCCTACCAAAACTTTATTCACAAATCTCGGTATGCACGGTGGGATGATTCACTGGAAAGACGAGAAATGTGGGAAGAAACAGTAGATCGTTATCTAAGTTACATCTGTGACCACATAGCTTTAAAACACAACTTTCGCATGGAAAATAATTATGGTCTATGCGACTTATTGCGTAAGCACATATTAGAGCTAAAGACGATGCCATCCATGAGAGCGATGATGACTGCAGGTGCTGCATTGGCAAGAGACAATGTATGTGGGTACAACTGTAGTTACATTCCTGTAGACAGCCCTCGTGCTTTTGATGAGTGCATGTACATACTAATGTGTGGAACAGGTGTAGGGTTTTCTGTCGAAAGACGAAACATAGATAAACTCCCAACAGTTAATGAACACTTTGAAGACAGCACAACTCGTATAACAGTAGCTGATTCAAGAGCAGGTTGGGCAAGAGCATTAAGAGAATTAATAGCCATGTTGTATGTTGGTCAAGTTCCTGAGTTAGATGTGGAAGATGTAAGACCATCAGGTGCAAAGCTAAATACTATGGGGGGCAGAGCAAGTGGGCCTACTCCTTTAATAGATTTGTATCATTTTGCAATTAAGCTATTTAAAAAGGCAAAAGGTCGTAAACTGTATCCCATTGAGTGTCATGACCTTATGTGCAAGATTGGTGAGGTGGTGGTTGTTGGTGGGGTCAGGCGATCAGCCCTCATCAGTCTTTCTAATTTAAACGATGATCAAATGCGACACGCTAAGTCAGGAGATTGGTGGAAAGCTGAAACGCAAAGAGCATTGTCAAATAACAGCATAGCCTACAAGACTAAACCAGAGATGGAAACGTTCATGCGTGAATGGCTTGCATTGTATGAGTCCAAGTCTGGGGAACGTGGAATGTTTAATCGTGAAGCATCCGACAATCAGGTTGCACGGAATGGCAGACGAGAGACAGGGTATGCTTGGGGAACGAACCCATGTTCAGAAATTATTCTTAGACCTTACCAGTTTTGCAACTTGTCGGAAGTTGTAGTTCGTAGTGATGATACCTTAGAAGCATTAAAAGAGAAGGTACGTGTTGCAACCATACTGGGAACATTCCAATCAACGCTAACAGACTTTAAATACTTGAGGAAAATATGGAAACAGAACACAGAAGAAGAACGATTATTGGGTGTATCCTTAACTGGTATCATGGATCACAACGTTTTATCAAAAACATCCGATTCAGAACGGTGGTTAAAAGCCATGAAACAAGTAGCCATAGATACCAATCAAGAGTATGCCTCACTGCTGGGTATCCCTCAGAGTGCAGCAATAACTTGTGTAAAACCCTCAGGTACTGTGTCGCAACTCGTTGATGCATCCAGTGGTATTCATGCTCGTCATAATAGCCACTATATCCGTACAGTTCGTGCTGATAACAACGACCCTTTGACGAAGTTCTTAAAGGCAGAAGGTGTGCCTTGTGAACCAGATGTTACTAAACCAACGTATACATCTGTATTCTCATTTCCTATAAAAGCTCCAAGTAATGCCATCACACGGAAAAAGGTGTCAGCCATTGATCAGTTAGTGTTATGGAAAATCTATGCTGAACATTGGTGTGAGCACAAACCTTCCATAACTGTATCTGTAAAGGAAGATGAGTGGATGGAAGTTGGAGCATGGGTATACAAGAATTTTGATATTGTGTCAGGAATATCCTTTCTTCCGTATGACGACCATGTTTATCAGCAAGCTCCGTATCAGGATTGTACAGAGAAAGAGTATCTTAAATTGTTGGAAAACATGCCAGAGTCAATTGACTTTCAGAAACTTTCAGAATACGAAAAAGAAGATCATACTAACGGCAACAAGGAATTGGCGTGTAGTGCTGGCGTTTGTGAAGTTGTAGACATAGGGAGTACACAGTGAAGGAGATTGACGTAACGAGTGGACAGCTTATCAGGGCTAGACAAAAGGCTATAGATATGGGGAGACTTGCTAACTCTATTACAAATGGGGCAGGTAATTTGGCAGGGTTTATAGGAGAGATTGTTGTTGCTGATGAACTTAACGCAAAACAGGATAATACCTATGACTACGATTTATTGTTAAAAGACAAAACACGAATAGACGTTAAGACTAAACGCTGTAACTCTGCACCTCTAGATACCTATGACTGTAGTATTGCTGCACATGGCACAAAACAAAAGTGTGATGCATACGTGTTTGTACGTGTACTGAATGATTTTTCAAAGGCTTGGATATTGGGGAAATTGGGAAAAGAAGAATATTTTGATAAGGCAACCTTCTTTAAAAAAGGGATGGTTGATCCTGATAATGGATTTCGGTTTAGGGCTGATTGCTACAATGTAAAGATAAACATGCTGGAGAGTGTAGATGCCCAGTAATCGTTTAGCTGAGTTGTTTTCCTTTACGGCTTATTTAGACCAAAATGGAAAGATAGACATGCGAATGGAATCCGTCAATTCCGAAGAGTTCATACGAGCAATGGAACGTAGTATCCCTGACTATGAGGGAACGTTTAAAGTTGCAGCACTGTTAGATTATCTTCGGAAGACAGGGAATGAAATGATTAATAAATCTAACGACTTCGTTTATTAACTTTTCCACCACCACGCATCCCCATATTCATCATTGGCATTTTATGTTGTGGCTGTTTAGGCTTATTCATTTGAGGAGTCATAGTAAATGGTGCATTTTGATTTAACTCACCCCCCATATGCATAACCTTTCTTGGTTGATTTTTACTGTATATTTTCATGTTTTCTCCGTTGTTAATTTATGTCATTAATTACTTCTACTTCGTCTGGCAAGACACCTGTCATTCTACCTGCCCAATTCATAACTGGGCTTCCTATGTTAGCTATTGTTGTTATTCCTAAAGTAGCAGCTATTTGAGCAGCCGTTGCCCCAGTTTCTACCACACCTTTTTGATTAAGAAGATCAAGACCATCTAAGTTAAGTTCTGTTTGTTGTTCTTCTTCCATTATTTGTTTAACCGTTTCTTTATCAAAATAGGAAGCTTGTGCTCCTTTTTCTGCTAACTGTCGTGCAATCCATCCTGCCATCCTTTCAGCAAAAGTACTCATTTCTGATTTAGATATAGGCTCTTTAGTTAATAAAGCCTTTGTCATAAACTTTGCTGCTTCTTTATCATTTAATAACCAATGCAACGCATTCATGTCGTTATCTCTCATAACTTTAAAACTTGCTTCAACAGCAAGGTAAGGTCCTCCGACCATCCCTCTTGCGTAATTAAACGCACGAGAAATAAGTCCTCCATCTGAATACCCTAAATGGGGGATACTACCGGGAACTAATGCTTGAGAATTTTCCCACTGTTTTATCATAACCATATGCCCAAGGATTCCCATCATTGCATCGTAGTGTGTAAAATCTTTTGTCTCATCAATTGCTTCAACTACACCTTCAACAGAATCCCCTTTCTCTCTTATCCTGCGTATTGTTGGTTCAAATCTTTTTGTGTCCACACCAAAATGTTCAAATAGACTTCTAACCATTTCACTATCAGCATACTCAAACGCTGCAAAAGGATCAGAGTATGCACTGTTCATCACTTTTTTACCATCGGCTGTTATTTCTAAATTATTTGCAGTCCGTTTTCCAACATGGTCGACAGAATCTATGAGCAAATTTAAAAACGATTTATGAACTTTATCCTTTACTGTAGCATGAATTTTATTAAATGATGTTTTAGCACTATTTAATTCTTCTTTTGAAATTAAGTTATTGTCAAATTTTCTTTGGGCGTTATCTAATATTTTTCTTGCATCCATGACTTCAGGATTAAAATTAATAATATTTTCTGCATCTGTCACAACTCTATTGAATGTTGCTTTACCCCCCATTGCCTTTTTAAAATATGTTGTATGAAAGTCTTCTCCTGAATTTACATTAATCGTTGATCTAAGATCCCCTTCAAATTTTAATTTTGTCTCAAGTTCAGCTTTCCAATCCTTTGCATTTTTCTTTATTAGAATGTTGATCTGTTTAACTTGACTGTTGTACATATCAGCAACTTTTACATTATCGTTCATTTTGTTTATTATACTTTGTTCAACCCTTTGGATTTGATCAAGATTTATCAAGGGTATCTTTTTTACTTCACCATTAATTATGACATCAAACATCAGTGCTTCTTGCAATTTTTGGTACTTCTCTATTCCTTCAGCACCATCGGCTGTAGATAAAAATGTAACCGATCCTTCTCGTTGTTGCCAAGTTGGATTTATTGTTCCTTCAAATTGTTGTTTAGATATCATGGATTGATCTGCATTATAGGCTGTATCATCAATCTCAATTCGTTTTGCGAATGTATCTTTATCTTGCAGCACGTTTTTTCCATGACGTAATACGTCATCAAAAATTTGCATTTCTCTTACAAGTTGCAAAGATATAGACTGCAATGCTGAATATCCCATCTGACCTTGTGGTGTACTCATGTCTAAGACGTATTCTATACCATTTTCTAAAAGATCTTTTTCTCGATCTTTAGTTAACGGAAGACTATCCCAATCTTCATATCCTTTTTTAAATACACGCTTACCATAAGCTGTAGTTATAAGTGCTTGAAGTTCTTCCTTTAAACTTGTAATATCAGAAGCATCAGTAAAAATTTGCTTAACAATATTTTTTCCAAAAGCTGTATTCAGAACGTTAGGAGATAAATTGTATCCTTTATATACACGACCTGATCGTGTAGTTTTGTTTCCTAACATCTTTTCAAAATTTCCAATAAGCTGTCCTTCATCTGTTCTAGTGTATACTAAACTTTGACCATCAAATCTACCTCTTCTTAATAAATCATAGAGACTTATTTCATGAGTTGCTGTTCGTTCAATACCTGAAACTGGCATAAGTTTTACTGGGTCTCCATTTAAATCTAATTTTGGAATAGTTATTTTTATTGAATTTCCTGTAACTTCCAACAAATTTTCAAGTCGATTTGCAAGATCATAGTAGGCTTTTGCTCTTTTAACAGCTTCAGGGCTTTCTTTATTTGTGCTGTACTTTCCTGCTTTTTTATTTACATAGCTTCGCAGTTGTTCTATACTGTAATAGTCAATTTCTATATTTTCAAGATTATGCCCCTCGTTAACCATGTATTTATAGAACATAGCACTCTGGATATCTTTTGTCTTTGTAGTTTCAGAAATATTAAACATTGTTCTAACGCCATTTGTTATTTCTTCTTTATAGTCGTTAGCCATCATGGTAGCCATGCGTAATTTCTTATCTGCACTAAGTTCTAAAAGTTCTCCTGAATTTTGATCAAAAAGATAAGGGTATATTTGTCTGTATTTTTCAAGATCAATATCTGGGGTTGAGTGCAGATTATCAATTGCTTTTAAAGAATGTTTAATCATTGCATCATCTGCTAAACCGTTAACAGCGTTTATTACACCTTTCCCTTCCATCATTTTGCTTAAAGGAGTTCCTTCTTTAAAGGCAGACTGCAGACTAGTAAACTCTTCTTCTTCAATAGCCGCTATTATATCTACCAATAAATTTTGGTTAGTTTTACCGTAAGCATCTGACGCTTCCCCCACAAGCTGTATTTTAACAGGATTTCCTTTGGCATCTGTTGCATTTTTTATTGGTAAGTACGCTGCTTCTAATGCCTTTTCTGCTAATTCCCTATGCAACTCATATAATGTTACTGTAGCATTTTTAAGAGAATTAATTGTTGGCTTAACTGTATTTTCACCAACAACAAAAGGAGTTTTTTTCAAATACATGCTGGTGTATTCTTCCATTGCTTGTTGGTGGGATCTGTATAGCTTTTCAAATAAAACATTCACAGGTTGCATGAGGTGATCAACTGTTGATGCCATCTCGTCTACTTTTGTTGCATCTATTATAGCCCATTTAACGTCTACTATACTTTCAATCCCCTCTCCAATTTCCTCTATGGATTTTCCTACTGTATTTCTAGGATCTACCATCCATTCTGTCAACATTTCAATGTGAGCTTCCATTTCATTCATTTGTTTTTTCATGTATTCTTCTTGAAGAGTTGAAGCTTCTAATCGTAATTTGTAAATATCTGATATTTCATTCATTTCCATTGCTGATAGCTGTGGTTGCAATTCTAGCATACTTCGTTTAATTAAATTAAGTGCATCCTGTTGTGCTCTCAACATTTCTTTTTGGCTTAAAAGATTTTTTGAATATGTAATAAATGCTTCTTTATTTAGCCCAACAACATCACTGGGGCGTAACTGAGCCGCCAGTTTATGTGAATACGCAGCTAAAACATCGAGCATTGCTTGTTGACCAAAAGTCATTTCAAGAGCTTGTAGCATGTTTTCACGTGCCACATCATCAATTTTATCTTTATGTTTATCTAAAATTAAAGTCACACCTTTCATATCTTGTCTAACGGACTTTGCACTTTTAATCATTTCTTCGGCAAGTATGGGATCTTGCTGGTGTAAGGTATCATGTATAAATTTTAGTTCGTTATATTTTTCAGGAGTCATCTCTATTCGTCTTCCTGTTACTTTGTCATATAAGCTTAGTTCCATAATCTTTGGATTTAAAAGATCATCCATGCCTATCCACTGTGAAAGTTTTCTCCACGATGTCATAAACTTTCTAAATTCAAACGCACTATCTTCTAGGTGTTTGCCTAGTCTAGCTGGAGTTATTTTTGCAGCCATTGTTGCAGTTTTACTAAGTGCTCCTTGTATAACAGGTTTAGCAAATACAGCTCCCATATACGCAACTGCCCCAGCACCTTCTTCTTGTCCACTTCCTTCCCATTGATGATAAAAGTGGTTTTGAAAAAACGTAGGAAAAATTTCATCTTTATACAATCGTCTTAATTGAGCATTAGAATATGCTGTTTTCCCCATATGGGCTTTCTTTATAAGTTCAATAGTATAGGCTTCTTCAGCCTTATCAAGTATGGCTGTTGCATTTGTTAATGCTCGTTTGTTTACAGAACTACGATTTAAGTGCCAATTTTGCCACGTTGTATTATAATTTTTTTGAGCCTTGTCAAAATTAGTAAGTATTTCTTTGTTCATAGAACTAGTTTCTATACTTTTTATTCTTGCATGAGCGTTTTCCATTTTACCTCGTAAACGCAGGGGTCGCATCAAAATCATATCTTTTAGTCTTCTTAATGCTGGTCCTCTTTTCTGTGCCTTCAGCCATTGATCAGCCACGGTCAACATTCCAGTTAATGCATAAGGTTGAACAAACGTTGTCCTACCATCAACTTTTATTGCTTCTTGGGTAGTGTGTCTAAATCGCTGAATCTTAGCATAATTTTTTATGCTATCTGTTGTTGCAAGAGAAAATGTTTTTCCACCTATCCATGATGTTAGAAAATTTTCAGCCATAAAAACAGCCATCCCCTCCCAATAACTTAAGTCATCAAAAGATTTTTTATAAATTGCTCCAGCTTGTTCTGGTCCAAGAAGTAAATCCTCTTTATTTTTTTCATAGGCTTCTTCTCCATTTTTTTCAATGTACTGTGCTTTTATAAAGTCATTCAACATTTCTGTTTGTGTTGCAAGAATTGGGGCTTTATCCATCCAATTCTTTGCGTTCTGTACTGACAAACTCATGTTTGCATGGAGTTTAGCTATCTCAGAATCATATATAGTTTTGTCAAACAAAACATCATACTCATTCCCATCGCCTCTAAAAGCTGATTGTAATACAGCATTTATGTATCCAGATCCATAATTAAAAGCAAGAGATCCAAAGTCGTACAGTCCTTCGGTTGTTCGATGTGCTGTTCTAAATAAAGTTGTAACCATTCCCCCAGAAGTCCAATTATCTCTCATAATTTTACGTATAGGTGTAGTTGCACCTATTGTCTGTAAAAACTCATCAAATTCAACTGCTCGTCTATAAGTTCTATACTCAGCACTTTCCTCAACACTTGAAGGTAAAAGCCAATGAGCTTTTTTAAATCTTTTGTTATCATATTTATAATAATTAAACGACCCTGTAGCCCCAGTAGCTGTACCTGATTCGAGGTCTACAGGACGAACATAAGTAGGATCTTCATACATCATTGCCACATCTGGCATCTGTGCTTGGGCTTGTTGAAACATAGATTTAAAAAAGTAATTAAACTCTTCAGTAACTTCTTCAGGGGAAGCTCCACCTATAAGCCCTACTTTGTTATTGGATTTATTCATCCAGTGAACAGCACGTGCATTTTGTACTAACGCTTGTTCTTCCTCACTTAATTGTACAGCAAAGTAATCCCCAATTTTAAATTCAGATATTGGCTTCATAAAACTTTCATCTAAAATGCCAAGTTTAGTTTTATTAAAATTCAAAGGCTCATCACGTGTGCCAAGATCTTCTGATGGGGGTATTGCCGTAAACCAACTTTCTTGAAACCACTTCGGAACGCCACTCTTATGACTAAGCCCCCCAACTATATCCTGCCACATAGAGTTTATGCCATCTACCCCACTCTCTGGATCTATAACACCCCCCGGTGTTAAGATTTCCTCTTGTAATGAAGTAATCCTTTTTTTAACTTCCGATAAAGGTTTAGCATCCTCTGGTTTTACTTGAGCAGATAATGAATTAGACTGTGACGCTGATCCAGCTACAATATTTGATAAAGGAGTATTTGTAGTATTAGATACTGTGTTTTTTAATGATACCATTTTAATTAGCTCCTTGCATAACAGATTTAAAATCGTCTTTAGCTAGAACCCATGCATCCCATAGTCGATGCCCTTCTTTTATTTCTTCGCCTTGATCATCTACAGGTTTTCCATCTACGAATGAAATTGTTTCATTTACGAGATCATAGGTAAAGCTTGTTGTTCCACTTCCGTCTTTCGTGGTTTCAGATGTGCCAAATTTAATATTACCGTGATCAAGCCTGTCTACCTTTTTCCATGCGTCACTTCCCATCGGTTTGTACACGTATATAGGAAGCTCATCTCCCAGAGGATTAGAGCCATTCCTTTTTGTCACTTTAAAAAGTTCGTTATTATCAAAAGTAGCCCCCCTCATTGGTTTTGCAACGTAGGCAGTTGTATCCTTTAGCAACTTATTAGGATTAAACCTATCGTGCAGTATACTCTCTGATGGACTTACTCCTTCTCCTGTTGTTCCAAGTAGCATCTTGTACATATGGGCTGCTTTAACATCAGCAATTGGAGCTGCTGTCCAGTATGTTTTAGGAGCACCATTCACATTTAAAGTTTTCTTCCACTGAGGACTACTTCCTACTAATTTTGATGCAATAGCCCATTGTTGATTAACCAAGTTTTCTGCCACGTCAATAGCACCTCCTACATTATCAATATTCCAAGACGCTTGACCTCTAAACGTTTGAAGCTGAAGTTCTAAATCCATGTTTGAAATTCTTCCCTTATCATCAAACAGTCTTGCCATCGTATACCCAATGTATAATTCTAAAGCTTTTTTCTGTCCAGCAGCGTATGATATATCATATGCTGCATTAACTTCTTCGCCCATCGACTCAAGTACATCCTTGTCTACTGTAGTGCGTATTTCATTACCATCTTCGGTATACCCTGCTATGTAGTAGTACGAGCCATTTTCTTCTTTTAATTCCCCCTTTACGGCTGTTGTTAATACACCTCGTTCTGCGGCATCTTGATTTAATACTGTAGCTGGTGCTGTTATTCCACTAGAAATCATGCCGCTAATACGATTTAGTAAAGAGCGATCTGATGCGTATACGTTATTCCACCATACTCTAAAAGACCCCACAGCACCTACATCGGTTGTCTTAATTACGTTTTTATACTGAGTAAATAACTGTTTTAGTTTAGTACCTACATCAACTTGTATTCTATACCGATCCATTGCTGATGCACTTCCTATAATCTCTTTTCTTGTGTCATTTAGCACCTTTGTCAGTTCAGGTACTGGGGTTTGCCCTTCACCAAATGTTTGACCATAAGGTATCTGCGTGTTAGTAAATGGGGATATATCTTCTGGAATCAGTATTCGTAGTGCAGTTATTTCGTCAAGACGATCTAAATTACTCGCTTCTAAAGCTTTCAGTACTTGTATTCTTTCCTCATGCGACCAATCACCTACTGGAAGACTAAAGATAGTTGTCTTAACTACATTGTCACCCATCAGTACTTTTTTATGAAATGCTTGATTTGTAGCTATCTTGGCTGCAGTTTCTACGATGGCTTTATTTATAGTAAAGAGAGCAGGGTCGTTCTTATACATTGTTTCTACATTAGTTCCCAAAGCTTCAGCAAGAAGTTTAACATTGGTACTTTCCTTGGCAGTCAGGTTACTAAAATGCTCTGTATTCGTTCCTTTAACAATACCTTGACCGAATTCTCCATCGCCACTGTTTTGCTCGTCAACTTCACCAAAATTTAGGGTAAAATCTTTTACCTGTTTATTAAATGCTTGATCTAGTAACAGATTAGCTAATTTTGGCACACCAGTTAGAGGATCTTTAAGAGCCCTATAAAAATTGGATGCGGCAAAATCTGTACTTGAAGTAGTCAAGCCTACTTTTGTTTTTGTTTTTAGATCACGATTACCAGCATCCATGTACCCTGACACAAACCCAAACAAAAGAGCATCAACAGACGCCTGTTCTTTATCACCTGCCTTATAAACATTTTTAAGGTAATCAGCCCCTCCATCTTTAATAAGCCAGTTCGCAAGTATACTATCGTTTGCCCTCATATCTTTCCACTCTGAAGCATTTGCATCGTATCCGTCAATTCTTACTTCTTCGGCAACAGCATAATTAGCACTTGCGTTTGTCCAAAACTTTTGGTCATCTTCAGCATCTATTTCATCCATACCATTTACTATATCCAGAAACTTAGCCTGTAACTCAGGGTATTGCAGTATATTTTCAATACTTAACAACATACCTTCTCCACCTATACCGGGCATTCCTACTCGCATTTTTGTAGCTTCTGCCACTTTTGCTTTAATCTTTTCAGATGTACCCGGATCAAAAAATTTGGCAACTAGCTCTCTAGTAGTAGGTTTTTCTTCGTCATCCTCGACCTCAGGAACATAATCTTTGGCGTAAAGACTAACAAATTTTTGCATAGCTGCGACATTTTTTGTTGCATCCTCAAAAGTCATATTTATTTTTTGTATGGTTGGGATACTTTCCTTTGTAGTAAATATGTTGGAAATCTTTTCATATAGTTTACTTTTTGTTATATCTTCCTCAGGCTTAATATGAAATTGGTTAAAGGCTTCTACAAAAGGTTGCCCCATTTCAGGCGTAATACCAACACTAGTTAAAAGAGAATTTGTATTAGCATACTCTGGGTTTGTATATATTTTCATTGCAGCATCAAGCCACGGTTTATTAGCTTCAGCACTGGCTTTTGCTTTAGCTTGGTCTTTCTTTATTTCAGATTCCATATATCCTGAAGCAATATTCTGTATATCTATTAAATTAAAATCTCCAAAAAGCCCCATTATTTATCCCCCTTCTTAATATCATCAAAAGAAAGAAATCCTTTATCGACAACTTCAGGAGTTGCCCCAGTTTGTCGCACAAGTTCGTTTACCTTTTCTTTCATGAATGTATACATGTTAGGATTATTTGTTTTCATAATTTTTAATATCTCAACATCATCAAGCTCATCTTCTGTAAGAGCATTATCATTTTCAAAAAATCTATAAGAAACATTTTCGTCTTCGGCTAGACTTGCCATGTACAATGATAATGGACCTTTCATAAGCAACCCTGTATCCAGTGAAAATTTACCGTCCTGAAATCCTGCAAAAATATATCCTTCAATTAAGGATTCAACCGACACCCCTGCCATCATGAGCTTTAACATGTTTTCTCTAGTAAGGGGTTCATTCAGAGACTTAACGGCTCTACTCATAGCTTTTGCTGGATCAGCATTTTGAGGGGGATTGCCCCAAGGGTATTTACTGTTGTCTTGTGTAAGAGAATGTCCAGCAGGAGGTCCTGCCAACATATCAAAATCTTCTGCCATTTTAATTATCCTATGTTGTCATCGTGTCTAAAAACCCACGTGCTTTTGTTTTAGATACAGGAGTTTGTTTAATGTTTACGTGTTGCCCAATTCTTTTATTATTTTCAACTTTAGCATTGTGGTATTTTACAATATCCTGTATGTCTTTGTGATTGCTATTATTTAGTAGTCTAGAAATACTCGAATTAAAATGCTCTAATTCTGGAGATCGAAAAGCATACGTTCTTAAATCAGGTCTAGTATTAGGAGTTGCTTTAATTAAATTTTTTGCACTATCCATCCTAATATCTTCAGGATCAGTTTTTGTTTCTGTGTCATCATAAAATGTTCTCCATGCTGCACTTGCTACGTTTTTCACAACTTTTCCTGTATCCTCAGTTCCTGTTAAACTTTTAATAATGTCTATAGGTATCCCTATTAACGATTTAGCTAGTGTAAACAGATTAGATGATTTATCATTTTTTGTTGTCATAATTTTTAATCCCATCCACTTATAAATTGTCCGACTAATTTCATAAATGACGCTCGTTCTTTTTCACTTAAAAGTTGCTGATTCTGGGCAAATTCCATTGCCATAAGACCAAAAGCATGTTCCCTTCCAAATGCATTTTCAATTTTTTGAAAATTAAATGAGGCGTTATCCCTGTACTTTTGCCATAAAAAATTCATAGCTTGTTGCGAAGCCCCATACACCATTTGTGCATTAACTCGATTTGTTTCATTTTGAATAGCTGTATTTCCAGTATTAACTTGTCTTCTCCACTGTACGTTAGATTGATCTACAGCAAATGCCATATTTGCGTTAAACTTTTCTCTGCTATCTGCTAAAGTTTGACTATACTGTGCCATTGCATTTGCTTCTGAAACATTAAATTGTTCCATTGCTGCATTTCTATTTCTATTTGACGCATCAACTTGAGTTCCTAATTCAGCATAAAATTCTTCAACTTGAGCTTCAGTTTTAGCGTTAATCTGTCTTCGTGTATTTTCAGCTGCAGTGTCTGTGAATAACGCATTTATTTTACTTTGGTAAGTTAGAGTTCTAGCTTGTTGCTCACTTGTAAGATTTGCAATATCCATTTCTAAAAAGTTTCTAGCGTTATTAACGGCAGCAGTCATTCTTGCATTTAAGTTTTGTACATCCATTCCTGCAATAGTTGCAGCATTTTGTAACGCTGTAGCCTGTTCATTATTTAAATTTTGTAATTGGATTCTTCCATAAGCTTGTGCATCGGCTGAAGCAATGGCTATACCTGATTCCATAATGGCTTGCATTACGGCTGCACCAGCCATTGATCCTCCTCCTGTCATTCCACGAGCTGCCATCATTGCCGCAGCCTTCTGTACTCCTCGATTTGCCCAAGCAGGAATGGGTTTTCCTGCCTCTAAATTTGCGTAAAGATTATCAAGATGATACCCTACTGTAGCTCGTTTATCTAGCTCCTGAGTTGCTGCAGTTGCCAAAGCTCCTTCTGACAACTTTCCTTGAATATCTCCAATTTCTTTTGTCACATTTCCTTGAGCCGCATCAAATTTTTCGTCTTTAACTTTATCATACGATTCATCAATATTTTTTACTTGACCCAAATCATCACGAGAAGGTTTTGGTATGGGGGTATCTAAATTATCCATATCCCCTTGAGCTACAGGAATTTCTGGAGTGCCTTCTACTCCACCTGAACTAGCAAACTCTCCATCTTTTGGTTTTATAAGAACAGGATCAACAACAGGCGTAGTCACTTGACCTTTTGTGGTTTCTTCAATATCAAATTCTTCAGCCATCACTTAGCTCCTATCAATATCTTATCTAATTTATTTTCAAGACGTTGCAACGCTTCAAAAACATCATGCATGTCCTGTTTAACTTCTTCACGTTTAGCGTATTCTTCACGTGTCTTGTTGAGTAAGATGTCAAGTCGTTTAACTTCCACAAACATACTACGGAACACCCATATAGCAGGGGCTATGACAACTGTAAGTATTCCATTCCAGAAAAGTATAGGTGAGATTTCCATTAGCTAACCTCTTTTGGAAAGTCATACATCGGTGCATTTTTATCTGGACTAGGGGCATCAAACAACGCCTTAAACTTTGTAAGAGTATCACACGCATCTATCTTATCTTCAATGGTCTTACTTGCTGTTCTAACATTTGTTCGATAAGTTGAAATGTCACTTGGTATTGCCTTATCTGTTTCAGCCTTACGAGTAGCATACCAATCAGTTCTGTTTAATCGGCTTTTGGCTTGAGATTTTGTGTTCTCTTTCCATACAGTTTTAAGACCTTTATTTACTATTTGGTTGCCATCAATATCTTTAAGTTTATTACCTGATTCATCAACTGCATCTTCATCAGCTAATTTTTTCTCAATTAAATCCCCATTTGCTTTTCTTCCCCAATAAAATTTATTATCGTAGGATGCTTCCTGTGGTGAGGGGTCTTCCCACTTTAAGCCTCTGGCTTTTTTCTCATCGTCAGACCATCTAGCCCAAACAGCAGGATGTTTGGTTCTATCGTTATCAACCCAACTTGTTCCTTCTCTAATAATCTTATCACCTAATTTCCAAGGCATATTTTTCTCCTATCTTGCATTTGCGTATTTAAATGGCATTTCAGCGAATGCCGCATAAATAAATGTTTGACCATCTTGATTAGCATTGGCATTATCTGATGTTAATTTAAAACCATTGGCAAAAAAATCCACATCAACGACTGCACTTCCACTTTCACCATTATTTGCATCAGGCATTAATTCAGCTATCATATTATTGTTTGGCTCTCTTTCAGCATCAAATATATACCAACCTTCCCCATCCCCAGACACTTGTTTCCAAAGCACAAATCTTGGGCGAAACCCTGTATACACATATGTACCATTTACATTTCCATTTCCAAAATACTTACCGAATTTAGAATACCCTTCTACTGATGCAAAAAAATAACCCATGTAATAACCTGCTGTATTACCACTATCAACATTTGAACCTTTATTAACATTCCAATCATACCCTATGTAAGCTAGTGTTGTTGTTGGCTCTCCGTAAGTACCAGATGTTCCACCCCATATGTTATCAGAATTTGATTTAGTTCCATTAGTGCTACCTAACAATAAAAAATCTGTATCTAAATTACCACCCATATCTTTATGCCATACTGCCCAACTACCACTACCATATATTGTTTGAGCTTTGAATATCATCATATCTGGCTTTGTATCTACCCCATTAACTTGTAATCCGTGTCCTAATACTTGGTCGCCTGCATCTACACCAGTACCAGTTCCTAAGTACCTTATCATAGAAATTCCTGCTGTGGTATTTCTTTGCATAGTAACTGATGCTGATGCACCTGTTGGTTGATAGCTAGAAGGTGAGCCACCTCCTATTTTCCAATTCCAACCTACATAAGTTCTCGCATTATAGTTTATATAACCTGCATTATCAGCAGGAAGATTAAACCCAGTAGCTGTAAATTCTGTGAATTGTGATGCAGTAGTATCTTCAGCAGATGTTGTGTCAGTACTTAAACTTTTATTTGCTCCTCTAGTTGAATCATATAAATAGTGGCTTCCAGTACTATCCCTTCTTTTTGCCCACAATAAATCTCCTTTTAAATTATATGAAGTAACTGATTGGGTTGCATTATTTGCACCTGTCCAAGTAGAAATATCAAAATGGTCATCACAATTTGTAGTAGAATTAGGACCAATTAATGGTTCAGGTAGATTGGCTGTACATAGTGCTAGAAAACCTGATGGTGGAGCATAATAAAAATTACCATAGCCATTTCCATCTGAATTATTTTGTGCTGTTTCAGTACCTGCAAATGTACCATCTTGCCCAAAATTAAAAATACAATTATCACTACTGGACTGTACGTGCACAGCAGGTAGCATGAATAAATCTGTTGATAACGTAGTATTAGGGTTACTGCCAGTAGCAGGATTGCCACTTTTTGCCCACGTACCGTCAACACCATACCATACTTTTCCAGAATTAGGGTCAAATGCCCACATGACTATTTGCCCCTGTGAAGAACTTTCTCCGTCTGTAAAAACGTTACTATCTGCCAGTGTAAAATTTGATGTACCATGAGCGTGACTTACAGCTACTGGGGCCATGTCTGCCATATTAAGTCCACCATACAGATCTTGGTGTGCACCCTCACTTAATAATCCACTACCTGTTCTACCTGTATCTGTTAAAACTTGAACCTTTACTTCCCAATAAGATTTCATGTGACAAGCCATTGTAGCTTGGTTTATACTATATGTTGAGTCTCCAGCCGAACCATTTCCTATAACTTCTAAGCAACCTTGCCCAAAATTCAAATCATAATAGCCTTTTATACTAGGATTTAATGTAGCAAAATTATTTTCAGGGGTATCTGGCATAACGTCATGACTCGTTAAAGTAGATACTGCCCAATGGTTATTTTTACCACTTGAATCATCACCTATATTTGTTGGATTAGCTACAGAACCACTAGAAGTAGCTGTTCCAGTTCCCTTGTACTCTAGTCTAAACCCATTATCTCCATAATCCGATACATTAGGGTTTTTTATAGGAATCCATACTCCGTTGCTTGTTTCTGCAAAAACAGTAGGAGCTACTAAGGCATTATCAACAAAATGTGTATCACCCAAGTACCCATGAAAATATCCATCAGGATTTGATTGATAGGTATATTGCCCTAGATAATGTGGATAGCTAGTACCATTTGCATAATACAGATGTGAACTAGACGATCCTGAAGCTACTTGAGTTCCATTTACATATATGACTGTATTACCATCATTATCCCTTTGGCATACTACATGATACCATGCTGCAGGGTCTCTAAATGTTTTCGTGCTTTGGGCATCATTATGTATGTTAGTTCCTCCGGGTGGGTTATTCATATTTGACGCATGATAATAACGTATTGTGCCGCTAGCTTGAAATGATAAACCTGAAAAATAATAAGTACTACTAGTTGATGAAGCGTAAAAGATTGCCGAAAAAACATCTACTGAACTTCTTTTTACCCAAGTACTAAATGTCCAATCATTGGAAGTATTGTTATTAGAAAAAGTCCTATTTAAATGACCACCACCTGTTTCGGCTGGAAAACGCAGAGACTTAGATATTGCTCCATTATACAGCGAAGAAAGTGCATCTCCTGCACCGTGTGAACGAAGAAGTACCATATTAAGTCATAGCTCCTGACGCAGACATTATAATTTTATTATCATTATCGGAATGACTTAAAGTAGCGTTTGGCTGATCTACTGTACAAAAATATGTTAACATATATTTTCCTGCTGCTCCTATTGCTGTTAACGTAGTAGCATTTATAAGAATAGTAGAATCCACTGAAAGCGTATGTCCTCCAGAATTATCTAAAAAGATAGTTCCTGATTGCCCCTGTTTAAAATTATCAAGTTCAATTTCATCAGTTCCCCCCGGAGTATAATTCCAATTGTTACTAATCTCTAAGTCCATTTGACCATTTGTATTTGTTGTTGCTGTACCATACGCTCTACCAACAACTTTTACATCATCATTTATTGTAAGAATCGTTGTTCCTGTTGCTATTGAAAGTACGTCAGCATCAGCATCATTTTTAATAGTAACATCATTCGTACTGCCTTGTCCTGTAAGGATTAAACCTTCACCAGCAGTATACCCTATGGCTGCATTGTCACCTGCCGATGTATCTCCATCTGGTTCAAATGTAGAAGCTGTTGCAACTCCTACAATATCAACATTAGTTGTTCCTGTCGGTATTACCAAAACATCTGCATCAGCATCATTTTTAACAGTTACATCATTAGTTGAACCTTGCCCTGTAAGGATTAAACCTTCACCAGCAGTATATCCTATGGCTGCATTGTCACCAGCAGAAGTGTCTCCATCTGCGTTTAAAGTAGAACCAGTTATGTCGGATACTACATCTAATACTCCAACGACAGACGTTGTAGAAGTAGCTCCTGCTCCTATCGTTACATCAACTTCCCCATCTGTTGCGTGTTCGCCCTCAAGAACCAGCCCTGCTGTGAGTGCTGTATTTGTTCCATCACTTTCGGCAACATAAAATGTCAACTTACCTGATTCATCTGTATGGGCTGATTCAGAAACTCCAGCAACTATTTTTGCAAAACTGGTTTGGTTTTGTGCATCATCATCTGAAATAAATTCTATTGTTCCAATGTCATCCCCATCTGCACCTGCTGTACCTTTATCCTTAACAAAATGCAATCTACCAGCAGAGGTATCACTTGTTGTATTTTTTATGATTACTACTGGGTCAGTTGAATTTGCAGATGTAAATGTTGCCGTATCGGTGTTTACTGTAAAATCCCCACCTGAACCAATAGATAACCTTGTATCAGTACCCATAGCTGATGTGCCAATTTTAAACGCATCACCATCCCCATCATCAATACCCATCGTAAATGTTTGTGTACCAGACAGGGCAAACGCTAAGAACGGATCGCCATCACCTGCTGTATTATTTATAATTAGCCCTGTAGTGCTACCTGCTCCACCTAATGCTAACGATGTATCAGCAGCATGCGTCAACGTTATGTCATCGTCTGCACCAAAATTAAGCAACGCACCATCAGATTGTAAACTCAAATCATCGGCTAAAATAATATCATCACCTGCTATCGTAAATATCGTACTTGTGCCAATTGCACTTGTACCTATTTTAAACGCATCACCATCACCATCATCAATACCCATCGTAAATGTCTGTGTACCAGACAAAGCAAATGCTAGAAATGGATCACCATCAGTAGCTGTATTATTTATAATTAGCCCTGTAGTGCCACCTGCCCCACCTAAAGCTAATGATGTATCGGCTGTATGGGTTAAAGTTATATCGTCATCTGCACCAAAGTTAAGCAACGCACCATCAGACTGTAAGCTTAAATCATCGGCTAAAATAACATCATCCCCTGTTAAGGTGAGTATTGTACTTGTACCAATTGCACTTGTGCCAATTTTAAATTTGTCACTATCCCCATCGTCAATACCCATAGTAAAAGTCTGTGTTCCACTTAATGCAAAAGCCAAAAATGGATCACCATCACTTGCTGTATTATTTATGATTAGCCCAGTAGTGCCTCCTGCTCCTGCTAGTGCAAGACTTGCATCGGCTGCGTGAGTGAGTGTTATATCCTGATCATCACCAAATTTTATAGCAGAAGCATCGGAATCCAAAAAGATGTCATCCCCAACAAGCAAGTCTTTTGAAACTACAGTTCCACCATTTATAACTAAAGCACCAACCGATGTGTCAGCAACATCAACATCCGTACTTTCAACAATCTTAACTTTATCGGCAAAATCAAAACGATCTTCGTCTTCCATCCATGTTAGAACACCATCATTTGTTTCTCCATCAAAAGTAACGGCTATGTCTGTACCTGCTGTACCATCCCCAATTGTAAGAGATGTACCTAACAGTTTTGTTACATAGCCCCCTTCTCCTGCTGTTCCATCGTGTGAATGCCCAGTTCCTGCCGCAAACGCAGTAACCAGTTTATCAAACTCACCATCAAGATCAGCAGCACTTATGACGTTACCGTCAGCAATGTTGTTGGCTGCATCATTACGTGTATATTCACTTCCCATTGTTATCTTCTCCCATATTGACCATATTCAAGTGATGCTGCATCAAGTGAATAAGGTGGATCGGTTGAGTCCGTTGCAAAAGACATGGATACTAAAAATCCAGATCCAACCGTTTGTGTTTCAAATACTTTTTTCAAGGTGTCTCCACTATATGAAGACAGTGTTTCCCCTGCTATTTTTGTAAAGGTCATGTGCGTATGGTCTTTAACTATAGTAGTCAAGGCAGGACTAAATCGTAATGCCGTTACCGTTGCACTTCCTGCTGATCCACTAACTGCAGGAGCAGTTGTAATCTCATAAGTATCGGCATGTGAAAACGTCAAATCAACGTTATCGGCAATTGTCTGGGCTGCCGAAAGCGTAATGCTTGTTTGGCTACCTACGGCTGAAACAGTAACAGTGCCACTTATCCCAGTTCCTGTAACGGTCATTCCCACCTTAATTTCCGACTTAAATGTTAAATCATCGGCACTTGATAAGGATTGAGCCGTTGATAGTGTTATTGTTGTTTGGTTATTAGTTACAGCTTCTACAGTTGGTGTTCCACTTATATTATCCCCTGAAACAAGCATCCCTGTCTTAATAACCCCTGTATTGCTGTTTACTGTTAAGGCAGTAGTATTACTTGTTGCTCCAGCTGCTTTTGCTGTTGCGACTTGGTTATTATCCAGAGTTACAGACGTAGAATTGTTTACTGCTCCGTTGGTTGTTGCTTTAACAACATCATCAACCCTGAATGTATCTCCTACAGTGTATCCTGCTGTACTGTCAAAAGATACGGATTCTAAATTTATGTTGTCACTTCCAACAGCTTCATCCCCAGTAAATTTTGCCCCCTGTGCAAATCGTGCTCCAGATGATCCGTATAGACTTACAGTCGTTCCTGATGCTGAATTGGATATTGCAATAGTGTCAGGCTGTACTGTTCCTGACTCTGCAAGATCAAACTTCAAGTTAAAGTCTGTACTGAACGATCCTTGAGGATCGGTGTACAGAATAGTCTTATAGATTGTCTTTCGTGTTCGTGGATCAGTTATGGGAAAATAGGGCGTTGCAAAGTCAGCCTTTATGTTATCCCCATCAAAATCATTTCCTGATTCCAGCTTATAAATGTACCCATCTGTATTTGCAAATACGGCTGTTTCCACTCCATCTTCAATTGAATCGGCTGCAACTCTTGCACGGATGCCTGTAGTCTTTCCCCAATGAAATTCAACCCCTGACTGCCCTATAATTTGTGTTCCAATAAATCCACGTGCATTCGCTTCTGTAATGCTGTCGGAATATCCAAAAATTCTGTATTGTGTTTTTGATGGGATAATAATACTCGAAAAATACTGGTGGTTTTGAATAAAATCCGAAAAGTCATTCTGTATGTTTTTTGATACAGATGCTAAGTTAAAATCCCCCACTCTATCCGTTGCTGATAGGGTACGAATACTATCTTGTGATAGGAACACAACATCTCCACCAACTTCCTGTACTGTATCGCCATTAACGCAACCCACTCCTATTGTGATAGGTTGCATTGCAAAATCAGCAAAACTAGACCCTACAAGTTTTAATATCCTATTTGCACAGAATATAATCAATTGATCTCTAAAAACTTGAAGGGCTGTTATGGTATCTCCTACAGGCTGTACTGCAGCACCATTAGCAGGTGTGTAATCCGTTGCTGAACTAGGAGCAGACCATATAAGCTTATCCCCATTTCCTAAAAATATGTGGTTTTTAAACACAACAACATGAGATGCTCCTGATATATCAGATGGCGTAGACAACTTACTTAAATTTCCTGCACCAGTTCCAACAAGTACACAAGGATATCCTTTTCCATCAACGATTATGGTATCTTCATCACCATCAAAATTAAAAGTTGCAAATCGCACTCGTGTTACGGCTGATGTTAATTGTATGCTTGTAGACAAATCCGTATGTGTTCCTGTGGAACTTGCAAGGTATAATCGTGGGTTGCCTGAATCTTGTGCCCTTGCTGCAATTGTGCTTCCACGAAATCGTCCTAATCCCAGTATTGCACTATCTGCTGTTCCTGTTACAGCGTTAGGGTTATACTTCGTAAACCCTTCAATTCTTCTGTAACCTCCTTCAATAGAGGGTTCAAAGTTTGTCAAAGTTCGTGCAGAGCCGGGGGCTGCTGAACCGTGCTGTAACGGAGAAAGATTAGTAATCAACCCTCCCTTAAATTCTAACGGATATGTCTGCCAGCGATCAGGCATTACGTAGCCCTTAGATAAATGTTTTCGTTAACAAGAAGTTTACGCATATTCTTTATGCCATCCTCAAATTTTTTAAATGCAATTTGCCCCATTTCCATATTATCTCTGAACATGTACGCATGGTACATAGCTCCATCTGTAATTACAAATTTAAAGCGTTCTGGTATTGTGGGGGCATCCGTGTAAAGACTTAGATCTACAGGAAAATTAAAGTACTCATATGTTATATTATACGACTTATCAGGCATTGGCACAACCCCAAAAGAGTTATCTAGCGTTTTAAATATTTTTGTGGGAACTGCACCCTTTGACGTATCTGTTTCATTTTCCTGATCAATATACGTATCTACATACTCATTGTATGTTAGTTGTTCTAATCGGTACGCTGATCCTACTTCTAGATCAGCATCCCTTTCAATTCTAAAATTATTAAAGTCTATAAATTTAGCATCGGCAGGAAGTGGGTAACGTGTTGTTCCTGCTGTCAAAGTAATTGTCTCACTATTATGATTATAGGGCCAGTATTCGTGATACAGATTTACGTCACGGATTGAAGCGTTTACAGCATCTTTAATTTGTGAGTAAAACCCTGTTGCAGTAGAAAAGTTACTTGATGTTAGTTCAGTTTCGTTTAATCGCCTTGCAACCGAATTAACTAGTTCTAAAAAGTTATATGCCATTAGACTCTCTCCCTCACTTTAAGATTAACTGCCCTTTTAGTAACTATCGCAGCCCCTGTCGCTGAATTAGTTGTCGTGGTTATCTGGCATAAGAATTTGGTTTCTTGATTAGCTGTTCCCCCACTAAGAACAATGGTAGCAGTAGTATTAGTGGATGCTAAACTTTGTACTGTCATCCCATGCACTGTATTGTTGCCACTGGTAGCTAGTGCTGGGGATTCTACTCCTGCCGTACTTGCAAAGGTCAATGTTACATCATCCCCTATTGTCTGGGCAGATGATAGTGTTATGCTATTCTGGTTAGTGATGGATGCTACAGTTACTGTTCCACTAATTCCAGTTCCTGTTACCGTCATGCCAACACCAATCGTTCCATCATTGCCATCAAGTGTTACAGAGGCTGAACTACTCACTGCCCCATTTGTTGTGGCTGTTGCACTATGCGTCATGAATGTCCACTGGACACTTGCAATTGTCAGGGTATCTAAGTACCGTGACCAATCTATGGTGTAGTCTAAACGTTCATCTGGATCTTTATCAGGGAATTTTAATGCCATTGTCCTGTTACCTTTACAGTTCGTGAAATATCTTCAATTATGTTTATAAGTCTTGCAGGATCTTTTGTAACTCGAAGGTTGCGTAAAGCTTCTTTATTTACGTAAGCAATCCTTTTGTTTTGCAACCCTACTACGACAATTCGTGGAAAATCTTGTGGGATGTTTATTGGTGCGATATGAGTTCGTGCTTGAACTCGTGTATTTCGTGTTAAATCTTGTGGTATGCGAATTTCTCTTTTAGGTTCTTTGTTAATCATTACATCTCTTTTTGTTTCTTTTAATATTTGTACTTCATTTTTTAGTTCTTTAGGAATACTCAGTAATCGTAAGGGGTCTTGAGGAACAGATACAATATGACTCTGTTGAAATGTTGATCGTGCATCTGCATCAAGTCGTCTTAATCCTAACCCTGCTGGTAGCCGATACGTTGCCGTAAATGAGCTAAACGCAGAACGTGGTTCAATTACGATAACACGTGAGTGTTCAGATATTGGGGTTTCACCAAATGCTGAGTGGCTAAAGTACATATTTAACTCGGCTTAGTGGGCCATGTAACATTGTCCAAATCTTCAGCTTTTGTAATGTCACGAAGTTTTTGTCTATAAGTTCTCCAAGCAGATGCATCTTGATTATTATCTACAAGCGTATTTATTTTATGATCAGCTTCTTCTAATAAAACCCCACGGTCATCTCTTACACTTAGTAATTTGGTTTTTTTATTATATTCATCGTCTGAATTTTTTCTTTTTAAGAGTTCATCAGCAGGTATCTCAACCATTTTACCGTCAATAAAATCATATCGTTTACTTGTCATATTTTGTTATACCCATAACATGCTATTTTTGCACCAGCCTTTATATCACCATTGTAAAGAAGATATTGAATTGTATCTACTTTATTAGATTCATTCCCAACTAATCTACCAGTACATAAACCTTTTCTTGTTGTGTAGGTATAACCACTATGGCTTGTCCATGATGCATCTATATGAGTCATATGCTTTTCCTGAACTGTACTTCTAAGGTTATAAAATCTAAAATGCCCATTAAATAATTCTCCAGCACCAGTACCTAAACCAGCCTGATTATTGTTAGTATTGGTAATCATAGTATTTGAATCGGAATCTGCCCAAGCTCCCCATGAACTACTAGTACTCACAGCAGCTTCATGTCTTCCTATTTGATATACAGTATAAACATAATCAGTTGATGCACTTTGAATAGTTCCACCTATTCCAAATCTAAAACCTCCCCAAGTATTATCTGTTGAATCAGGTTGTAGATCAGATATAACGACCTCATATATATCATAGTCATCTGTTATATAAGTACTTGAAACTCCTAGTGTAGCTGCTGCACTACCTAATGTTGCACTATATAATAATGTACCTCCAAACGAATTACCACTTGTGTGTACAATGCCTGTAGTGTCAGGAAAAGTTATAGTTCTATCGGCTGTTGGGTCTACTACTGTTAAAGTTGTCTCATGAGCGTTTGCTGTAGCACCCTCAAATATTAAATTAACCCCACCCATAAGGTGTACACTTTTATTAGTAAATTCAGTGTTACCATCCCCTTTCATCTGAAATCTTGAAGCTTGACTTCCATTACTTCTAACATAAAATGCAAGATTACCATCTTCTGTTCCGTCAGTAACATCCTTTATTTGTGTAGAAATTTTAGAATATTCAACGTCTTGTGAATTATCATTTCTACCTTTAACGACTATTTCTCCAGCATAATCATTATCGGCAGGGCTTGTAGAATTTCTATAAATAAACAATACAGATTTATCAGATGTATTTGTTATAGTAACATCACTATCACTATCTTGAAGTAATACTGTTCCTGTGGCATCTGGTAAAGTTATGGTTCTGTCGGCTGTTGGGTCTGCGACAGTTAAAGTTGTCTCGTTAGCATTTGATGTAGCACCTTCAAACAGTAAATTAACACCAGTGGCTAGTTGAACATCATTACTATTAAAGGTGGTCTTGCCACTACCTTTAAGGTCTAACATATTTGTTGCCGTGCCAGCTTTCATAACCACAAATTTTAATTTGCCGTCTTCTGCCCCATCACTGACATCTGCAGCATCTGCCCAGATTTTTGCGTATTCTACATCCTGAGAATTATCGTTACGACCTCTAAATAATATTTCACCTAAATCATCGTTGTCGGCTGGACTAGAGGAATTTCTATACAGTATTAAAGATGGGTCATCGGTATCGCCAGCATCGGTGGAAGTTATAATAACATCATCGTTACTGTCTTGTACTAATGCTGTACCTGTGGCATCTGGTAAAGTTATTGTTCTATTGGCAGTAGGTGTTCCTCCAGCTAATATAGTATTATACGAACCATTTTGTTGATACCAATTAATATTGCCTTCATTTCTAAAGACCATACCATTAATACCTATATCTATTATATCTTTACTAGTGCCATTAACTATATTACTAAATCTTATTCTTCCGTCTTCTGTTCCATCAGTTACATCATCTGACATACCACTTATAGAGGAATAAGTAATGGCTTCACTAGCACTATTTTCTCCAACAAAATCAATATTACCTAAGTTATCATAATCGGCTGGACTTGATGAATCTCTTTTTAATATTAAAGATGGGTCATCTGTAGCACCAGCATCTGTAGAAGTTAGAGTTAAGTCTCCAGTTACATCTACTCCAGTGGATTTAGTTGCAAGTTTAATATCACCATAATGGCTTAATTGAACTTCGCCATTACTTCCATCTGCTCTAACATATGTATCTAGACCTCCAGACCCATTATCAGTTTGAAGTACAACATCAGTATCATCTGAAGTAGCCCCAATTATTATACTACCAGTACCATTATAAAGTTCTAAGCGTGAACCAGTATGCGAAATTGTTGTATCACTATCAGTTCCAAATGTAGCTTTTGTACTATCTGGGAATAATAATGTGTCCTCTGACTCATCCCAAAGCATATACTTTCCAGAGGTCGCTCCAAAGAATTTTACGTCATGTCCAGTATCGTCTACACCAACTGTAACTGTACCTGTTGCAGCAACCGTTGAATCAAAAGTTACAGCACCTGTTGCACGGAGTGTTCCGTTTACATCTAACAAATGAGTTGGAGTTGAATCATTTATTCCAACTTTTCCATCTTGAAATATTGTAACGGCTTCAAGGGAAGCTAAACCACCTGCACTATTATCTGTAAAAACAGAAAGGGAATTAGCAGTACCAGTACGACTACCCATGTATTTTAAATTAAAGCCATAAGTTGTAGAACTATAGCCTGAACGTAATAATGTAACATCGTTTTGATTATTACCAGCAGTCCAGTTAATAGACGAAGTTCCACCTTCAAGTTCTATATCACCACTAGTAGTTAGCCCAGTTAAAGTTCCAACTGATGTTATGTTTGCCTGTGCAGCAGTTTGTAGTGTTCCAGCTAATTGAGTTGCAGTTAATTTTCCTGTACTTGGGTTATAATGAAAATCTCCATCACTTTCCAATCCAACATTTCCTGTTGCTGAAGCATTTTCTATAAAAGTTATAAGATTGTTTTCGTTTGTATTTTCATTGTCAGCTACAGATACATGCGTGGCATTTGTAGCATTTAAAGCCGTTCCAGTGCTCAATGCAGTGTTTTCTACATTATTTAAGGATAAATCTGATTTTAATTCAGCATAGGTTCTACCTTTAACGTTGCTTGAACCTGCGAGTAATATATCATTTGTTGAAACAGCCTCTTCGAGCTTCAAGGCATTTGTATCGGATTTTCCAAAAGTAAGGGATGCTTGACCCCCAATTTCACTTAATACTTCAGATGCATTAAGACCTTCAATGGCTGTACCGTCAACTCGTAAAAAATCATTATCTGCAACCCCACTCGTAAACTTGGCAATATTCGTATCTGATATTCCTGTATCCAGTACAGCAGCCGTTCCCAATCCTAGTGAAGTTCTAGCTGTAGCCCCATTTTCTGCAACCCACGTAGACCCATTCCCTACTATAAAGTTACTGTCTGTCTTTGCCAACCCCCCTAATGCCGTCAAGTCAGCATCGTAGGCTTGTACATCCGATCCAATGGCAACTCCGATGGATGTTCGTAAAGTTGCTCCACTCTCAGCAACTGGATCAGTCGTTCCATCTCCAACGATCATTTCTCCATCACCCAGAACAGCCATTGCTGTAATTGCCCCTGTTCCAGATCCTAAAAGAACTCCCCCATCTGTAAGTGTTGAAGCCCCTGTTCCACCGTTTGCAACAGCTAAATCTGTTCCTGACCAGTGAGAATTATTTACAGTCAGTCCTGTAATATCCCCACTTGCATCTTTAAATACAGATTTTTCAGCAGGATATGTTACGAATATTTCTTTTGTGGATGTTCCCCAGTTTACAGCAGCGTTAGAATTTGTGCTTTTGAGGATTGTGGTTCGAGCAAGGGTATTTCCAGTGGAAGCATATGTACCAATCCCTATCTCATAATTATTGCCATCTGTACATGCGTAATAGGTTGTATTAGTATTTCCAATGGCTGTTGCAAATGATTGAAACCCAGTTACAATCCCACCAAGATCATAAGTACCAGTACCACTTGTTGTGGTGGTTTCCTTTACTCTATCTGCAACAACTAATGCCATAAACTCCCTTTAATACGTCTGAGCAAATATTTCTTCGACAAAAACAGATACTTCTAAATCATTTCCAGCACTAGCCTGTGCTTTTAGAATATCCCCTTCCTCAAGAATTATATTAGCTGAATCGAGCCTTAGATATGTATCATTTGCAACAGCCTTAGTTGATGCTAAACTAAACGTTGTACTTGCAGATGTATCCGTAATCTTTAACGTTATGTCGGCACTTGCCGATCCATCAACATTACAGACAATAATCTCTTTCACAGTGCTTACAACATTATTAGGACAAGTATACACAGTTGTTAAGTTAGTGTTTGCTAATGCTACGAATGCATTTTTATATCGCTTTGGTTTTTCTGCCATTTTTTTTAGATCTTTCTAAACTTTTTACAATATCTTTAAAATTATCACGTATTTCTTTACGTTGCTTTTCGGATACGGCTTTTTTAGTAGCAAAATCTAAGGCTTCTTTAAAAAATTGTTTCATACCCTATTATATGGATTTAGAACTGTAAAGTAAACCCTACAACAATATCTTCCATTGCCCAGTTAGTATCAAGACCTGATGAAACATGAATTGATACATTATCCATTTCTAGAAAATCATATTCAGCTTTAAAATCCATTCCTGTATATTCTAATTCTTCCAAATCAAAATCAATATCCCCTGTAACAGAAAGTCCGTATAAACCCATTGTTTTTCCAACTTGGGCTGTTAAAGTTGATGCACCTGTATTCGTGTTGTAATCCCCATCTACCTTACTATCAAATCCTAAAACACCTGCATTTACTGTCAATGGCAATACTAATAATAACGATAATATTAATTTTTTCATTTTTTCCTCTTAAGTGGTTGTGTTTGGTGCAGCAAATATGAGCCAAGCTATCATAACAACACATCCTGCACCTACTAATGTTGCTATGGTTATAAGTATAAAATCACGGATTTTTTGTGCTCTCTCCTCACGAGCATACACGGCTTTTTGTCTAGCGATTCTAATTTTCCCCTCTTCTCGTATGACCTGTTCCCATGCTGATAAGCCGTAATGTGCCGTAATAAAATTTTTTAATTCTTCCCTCTGTTTCTGAATTTTCTTTTTAGCAGCAAATGATTGTAAGGCAACTTCCTCAACCGATCCATTAAATATCCGATCTATATGTGATGGATTGGACGCTTTTTTGTTGATGTTGTCTACATCACTTACGGCAGTCATCCACTTTCCGATTTCTCCTGTAACATCTTCTATATCACGAGAAACCTGAATCGCTTTTTTTATGCCGTTATAAGCAACATTGGCCGCACTAACGGCTGCTGAAAGTGTTATGGGGTCTAGCACTTTATTTATCCTTTGGTAAACACACAGCCGTTATTTTTTTATGTGTTCCGTTAGGCTGGGGTACGGAACGTTGATTATTTAGTTTTTCTGCAAAGTATCTACACCTGTCTATGTTTGCGAATATTTGAGTTTTATTATATACAGCACTTTCTAGATATACATAAAGTACAAATTCAATCACAGCATCCCATCAAGCCATTCAAAAAACCCCTTACTTTTCTTCTGGGGTAACTTATCATCTAACCAATCAAAAAACGCTATTCTAGGAGGTTCTACGTTAATCGTCTGAAGATCATTTCGTTCCCCTATCTCTCCTGCAAAAGAATTATCCCCACCTTCAATAATTGGGCTATGAGTAGCGTTAGTTTGATATAATTTTTCTGTAGACATAAGTTTTGAACTCCTTTTTTCTAAGTTTACATAGTTTGGTTAGTATTTTAAAATGTTGTTTTCTGTGTTGTTGCCTAATAAGCTCTAAGTCTGTATGCCCACAGCTTTCATCCGACTTATTAACCTGTCTGCTCTGTTTGTTACCTGTTTGTACCATCTTGAATCCTGCATCTGATTTCCAGCTTCTACCCATTCCCCATCCTTAACAGCTTGTATTTTCTTTTTAAAACCACTGTAACGAGGGTAGCCGAGATTAAACATCATATTTGCACAGATTAATCTTACAGTCTCATCCATAGAATCCCAATCATCATACACCTTTTTACAATCATCTAGAGTAGTCCGAACATCCTGCTCAAACCATTCAGCAACTCTCTCTTTACTAACAACAGTTCCAACAGGCTTATTATACTCTGGATCTGTACCTTTTAACAGATGCCCTATCCCTGCTGTGGGTAGACCTAAATGATCGAGGTAGATGTGATATTTGCAACCCTCATCTACCTCAAGTTCTGTACGCAACCTATCAATAAACATTTCCATCATTCTTCCTTTTTATTATGTAATATGAATAAAGATTCTATCTTTTTTTCTGTTTCTTTAACTGCACTTTCGGTTCTTACCGAACTTACAAAATTAGTCTGTATTTTTTCATTCGCACTTTTACAATCTTCTTCTAGCTTATCTACATCTTTTCTTAATGTAGTTACTTCAGTATGCAGCTTAACAGCTACAACCAAAGCCCCTAAGAAAAAAACTAACTGTTCCCAATACTGAAGTATTCCTTCCATACAACCATTATCTCTTTCCTCTAGCCTTTTTCCATCTTTGAGTGTACCCAACAGATCCACCTGTATTCTTTTTTACAACTGTTTCACCAACAATTTTTCCTTTTGGTAATGGCTTTGGTACTGGACCATGTATACCTATATCGGTAAGATATGTTTTATTTTTTTTCCCTGTAACATGTTTTGCCAATTTATCTGCTTCTTTTATTCTGCTTTCTAAAACTTTAATTCCAGAACCTAAATTTTCATATGTTTGAGAATCAAATATAGCTACTATTTGACGGTTGCCACTGAACAGTGTCTTTTTTCTTAAACCAATAATATTATTAGACTTTCTAGCTAAATCAAATAACTTTTGATTCTTTGGAGTTAAAGAATCATAATCTTTAGCAGTTAATCTAGTGTAATCTTTATTAAACCATTTTTTATGTCTTGCAATATCCTTACCTTCCATGTATTTTTCTGTCATTACCTTTTTCCTCCTAATGCACTAAAACCAAAATACGCCCCTACTAAGCCACACATAGAAATGTACTGAGTCATAAGGATAGATTCGGCTTCGGCAAGCCTGTCTGGAAATGCTAAAGTCAATATCGTTGTGATAGCCATTAGATAGATTAATACCCATGCCATTCTCCGTTTGTTAACTTGATAAGCCATTTTATCAGGAATTAAATCGTCTGTACTGCATTTGCAGTTTTCATTTCCACACGCACAAGTCATTGTTTCTTATTCATTAATTGTAGACCTGTTTTACCAAAGCGATACCCAAAGCTACTCCCTATACAAATATAAAGACAGGTGGAAAACCAATCAGGTGTGTTTTCTTCCAAGAACATAAATCCTTCTTTAACGTATTCCTGCGAAAAAGGCAAAAAACACGCTACTAATATGCCTCCAAAGATAAGCGTCCAAAATTCGTCCTTCCAACTTCCTGCCATCTGGTTTGTGAGGTTCTGTTCCATCAACATTGAAGATGTTGCTTCAGTCTCAAAAACTTTTGCTTCGGCTTTGGCTCTTGCAACTTTTACTTCTGTTTCGGCTTTAGCTTTATCAACCTTGCCTTGCATCCATGTTCCTGCAAGACTTGAAATTGGTCCAACGAGTTGTCCTACAAATCCAAACATCTAAACACTCCTTACAAAATGAGGATCTTTTTTATTAAAAATAAAAATTGCTTCATCCATTTCGGTTTTAACTTCAAAAATATGTTTATGTCTATTTCGGAAAGCCATAATTCTCATTTTTAAAGTATGTACTCTGTCTTCTAAATTCATGTTGGTTCTCCTTCAGGAACTTCTATACATACACTATACCCAGATACATAATTGTTACTTTTTGTAACTTGACTTCGTACTGTTTTTACGTATTCTGTACAAGATTCTTTTGAACTAAATGGGAAATTAACCATCGGAAAATTTACCCACATCGGAGATCCACTAAAACTCCATGCTATGATTATTACTGGAATCCACATTATAATTCTTTCGTATAAAAGAGGGGTAAATTAAATTACCCCTCAATTATTAGTTGTTAAGTACCACTACTATCTGTAGCAGTCTCAGTTGGTCCGTTTGAGACATCAGCCATTACAGCGATAACTCTAAAACGACCTGCAGTTACTCCTGCACCCAAAGCTTTCACTTGGATCTTATCAGCAGCTTGTGTTAAGTTAATACCTGCAGCTTTAATATTAAAAGCATTTATTGCAGCAGTATTACCATCAATGCCATCACAGAAGACATCAATGTCAGTACTTAATCCTACATCGTAAGTTAAGCCTGACCCACCTGCTTCAATTACGTCAATCATACCCCCAATAACAATAGTGTCATCAGGAACATCGATTACCATAACTTGATCGTTTGCTGAAAGGTTTTGGTCAGCAGCATCAAAAACTTTTGACACTACTACATAAGGTCGAGAAACATTAGCTGGATGCCCAATTGTTCCTCCACCTGAGACGGTTGTATCATAATCAGTCATATGTTAGCCCTCCCTTTAAGCGTAATCTACGACAGCACGAACAAGTGCTTCTTGTCTAAGAACTTTACGTCCAAAAACATGAAGACCTCTAACAATGTCAGAGAAACTTTCAGTAGATCTAACTACTTCAGTTTTTGCAATGTGCGATGCAGTTGCAGTTGAAGACATGTGACCAGCTAGGCAGAGATGCTCAGACGAATCTGTAGCAAGTCCTGTCATTGTTACCTGATCTGTTCCACCAGTACTGTTCAATGCCGTTGATTTATAACAACGAAATCCAGCAAGAGTTCCATTCATTACAAGTCCATTACGTAATGGAGAAGTACTATCTCCAGTTACCTGAACTTCAGCAATTTTATTGCCAGCTTGGAGTGTTTTCTCGTAAAATTTTGGTGGAGCAACAAACCATCTGTTTTCTTCTGGAACACTCTGATCATCCAAATGTCTTGCCATAGCAAGCATTAAGTTGATGCCGTTGTCATCGGTTTCAATATTAACTGGACTACCTGCTGTGCCTATTGCAGAGTCTGTAGTTGTTAACCCCCCTGATAAACTCGCATCATCAGCTCCTGCGATACCAGCACCGTTAGCAATTACTTGCATTACGTTAGCATCGTAGTTTCTTTTTAGTGAGTATGCACCAGAGGAAGTAGACATTGCTTCCCAGTTAACATGCGATTGACGTTCTTCAATATCGTCAATCTTAAACGCAAAAGCGTTTGCTTGGTCAACAACCAAAGTAATCTGGTCATCAGCCAAGTCTTGTGGATTAACTACAGCACCACGTTGGTACGCTGACACTGTAATTGTTGGTTCTTTGATAATATTAACCGTATCTCCGTAGTTCTCAATTTCTCCGTAATAGTCGGTGTTAGTAATATCCTCTACAACCGATGCTCTGCGAAAAAATTTAAGGACTTTTTGACTAAAGATAGACGGTGTAAAATTACCACTAGGCAGGTTAGCATAACCTGCAGCAGTTGTAAAAGCCATAAGCTTTACCCTCCTTAGTTAAAGTTAATTTTACTTTAAGATGAAAGGTCTAAACGTCCTTCTGTACGAGCTTTATCAATTTCGCTTTCATACTTTTCGTATTCCCACGGCTTCATTTTTTCAATTTCTGAAGCTTTCCAAACTTTTTCCTTGCCACCTTGGGTAGAAATTTCCTTAGTGGTTGTCGAACTTACGGATGATGCTGCATCATTTCTTTTTGTTGGTTTTGTAGTTTTTGATCCTGCATCGGCTTTATACAAATCTACAATACGTGATGCCCATCTGGAATCGGTATTGTTATTATATATGCCATCAGAAATTGATTGGGGCTGTTCTTCCAACCATCTTAAGAATTTGTCATCTGTTTTAAGATTTTCAAAATCTGGTTGTAACCTCAACAATTCTTCATAAGCTTTTTGTTTTTGAAGTGTAGTCTCATTATTTTTAAGACTATCTACTTCTTGCTTTAATGCCGAAATTGTTGATTCAGCTTTTGAAGCAGAAAGTTGTTCAACAGCTTCGTAAACATCAGGATATTGCTGTTTAAAATTTGCCATATTTGATGTAAACTGTGGATCTTGGGTCGGATTTTCAGAAACTGGTTTAAGTTTCTCTTCCTTCCACTCTTCTACTTTTGAGTCATAGTGACGTTTTAAATCATCATAACGCTTTTTATAATCAACTTCTTCTTTTGCAGTTTTCTTTTCTACAAAACTTTCAGACGTAGCTTCCGTTTCTTTCTGAGTAGCTGCTGGTTTTTCAGCAGGGTCAGCTTGTACTTCTTCTACTTCATCATCATCATCTTTATCAACTTCTTCACGATATTTATTTTTATATAAAGCATCGTTGTTGACTGTTCCAAAGGAATCGTTAGGTTTATTTGCCCTTACTCCCTTCATCTTCTTTTGTGCCATATCATATTCTCCTTATGCAGTGCCACATGGCGATGGGTGGCTGCTACGGTTATACAGGGCTATCAATTATTTGATAGGTAGCTGTAATTACAAGTTTATGCTTGCAATTCTTCTTGTTGAAATTGGCGAGCACTAATGGCATCTCTTTCTTCTGGACTTACCATTGTGTGCATACTAGGTTGAGCCATACCTTGTTGTTCTTCAACACGATTCTCAACTTCTGGTTTTCCAATTTCATTAATTTTGTTTAATAGTAGTAACCCCTCTTCTTGTGATGGGGGTGTAACTACAAAAGGTACTAATTCGTTAGGTACTCTTACCTCTCCGTCAGAAACAAATATTTCTGTCATTTGTTCTGGAGGAATATCTATGGGTGTATCTACAATTTGAACCCCAGACTCTGCAGCTCTCTGGATAGCTTGAGATAGCAACGCTATTATTTTGGGTTCAGTTACTGCTTCAACGGCTGGAGCATTTATAACAAAGTCATTCTCTTCTGCTGGTTGCTTTCTGTTGTCTGCTACAGTTTGTCCTTCTGGAAGGTTACTTGGCTGTTGCCCATTTACAAATCCAACTTCCTGCAGATTAACAGGGCCACCATCTTGGTATCCATACACGCCCCCTTTAATACGTCCACCTGTATTTTTACCTACTTGACCACCTCGATTCATACCTTCAAAATACCCACCACTAAAGTCTTCTTCCTTATGTACATAACCATCACTTTGTACAACAGTAGTATCTCTATCTGGGTCATTATCATCATTTGTACTGACTGAAGAACTTTCTGTAGAGGATGAACTTGTTGTAGAAGATTTCTTCTGTTTAAACATATTCGTAAAAACAGTACCCATCGTAGTTGGATTTTCTATAATCTTTGGGGATCTGTATGCTCCCCCTGTTATTGTCGATAAGGCTTGTGAAAATGATACATCTCCTGTTCGTGCCTGTCTCATAGCACTTATTAAATCATCTACATTAACTCCTAAATTACCTGCCATTCTAGCCGATTCTTCACCTGCACCCTGTAAGGAAGACTTAGTATATCCAAAACTACTATTAGCATCAGCCCATATATAATACCCATCTTCAGTAATCGCTTCTGTTCCATTCTTGTTCATTCCGACTACACCACCATTATTATCATTTTCACCATCAAGTCTATAGAACGTTGGATCAAGACCATTTCCTATTGCTTCTGTTGCCTTGAGAAAAACATGAGCGTTTGGTCCGAGGGCTGCCTTATTGCCTTCAAAATACCGATTTTCAGGATCTCTTGAATATTGTAGGTTATTAAATATTGCGTAATATCCTGTTGATTCACTACGAGCATACTGACGCATTCCATCTGCTAGATCTGCCCATATTGTACCCTTAGTATGCAGAGATTGATTTGCTTTATTATGAGCTTTTTTTGTAGCATTATAATTTTTCCAGTGATTTTTCATAACAGCATCACTTAAATATGGTACACCTGCCCATGTTTTACCCCCTGAAGGTTTGTCTAGTGTTCGACCCATAAACTTTTCATAAGGATTCTTCCAAGATCTATCCTGTACTTTATGAACTTTCATCATTTCTTCAAAGGTCTTGTATTTTGATGCTCCTTTTGTTTGAAATCCATGTACCCCTCCAAATGTTGTAAATTTTGAATTGGAGTTTGTTAGTTGAGTATGTCGCAACATAGGGTTAAGATCCCACGAACTTTCAAGGCTGGGTTTTTCTACAGTTGTCTGAATGCCTGTACTTGCTCCCAGATTTGGTAACGCTGTTCCTGTACTCGTATTTACAGTTTGAGTATATAAATCTACTGGGCCACTAGCATATTGCCCTTTACTAATTACTTCCATTTTTTACAACTTCCTTATGGTTATGCTTAAGTTTGAGGAGCATTTCCAGTAAACCCAGCTTCCCCTGCAGTTGGCGTAGCTCCGACTCCGATTGAGCTACCATCATTCCCTGCACCACTAGCTCCTTGTGTTCCATTAGGTACTCCTCCAGACCCTTTAGCACTTGAGGGTTGTTGACCAGAGGGGCTATTAGCTTGGCTTGCTTGTTGTTGAGCATTCATTAATCCTTCTAACATTTTTGCATATATTTGAGCTTCACTCATATCATTAACGAGTTTGTCAGGATCAATATCCTGTGCAATCGCTAATTCTTTCATTAAATTTGGTAGTTTTATAAACGGTGCTAACATTGGATTGGCTACCGTTTGCAACAACGCTGTTAAACGCTGTGATCGTATTTCTTTTTGCATGACACCACTAGAACCACTTGGCTTAATCTCCAAATCCCCAATAATTTCAGGAGAATCGTCATTAAATTGCATATTCCACTGAAAATATGACTCACCAATTGGTTTTAACAGATAATCATCAATATTCTTAATAACTGTCTTGACAGACAACGATGCTCCACCCAATAGCATGGATAATCCTGAAGCAGTACGCCCTGTACCACTTACGCCTGTTTGCCCGTGCATTATTGAAGGCAACCCAGTTTCTTCATCAGCGAGTTGCCGACTAATCTGGTACATTTGAAGGTTTTCACCTGCCGTATTGGGAAATTTCAGCCCATTAATGGCTGTTCCTGTAACTCCAGACTGTCTTCGGAATATCTTACCGGGGAATATATCCATATTTTGACCGGGGACTAGGCTTGCTTCATCCACATCAAATACAAGGTTTCCTGCCAATGCCAAGTTGTCAATTGCCATTCTTACATGACCATTCATCAACATTTGAGCATCTTCCATGTTTTCGGCAACCCCTATGCCCCATAATTGGTATGGATTGACTTCGTATGGAAAAGCATGGTAAGGTATTCTTGCAGGAGTGAACGGATTTAGTACACATCGTAGTATACATTGCCCACAAACCCATGCGTTAATCTGTACTTGATCAAGATCGGATAATTCCCCAACGTCTAACCCAACTTGTCTTGCAAAACTTGCATCCAGAACTCCCCAGTATTCTAAAACTTCATAGCGAGTTTCTGAAGCGTTTGGTTGAGTATCCTCATCACGAATTGTACCTTCATAATATTTATCTTCGTAATTTGGACCTTTGGAAATAGCTTCCTGTATCATCGCAGCATCAAAATAAGGCTTGTTGATCAATGCTCGAAGTTGTTGCCGTGTCATTCGGTGACGTTGAATAACGTACTCACAATCATCCATGTTTGTTGCTGATGGATCTGGATAAAAATCCCATGCCGATACGTACTCAAGTTGTGGAACTACCTTTTCATAGGGTTTATATACTTTTCCTTCTTCCCCCATCTCCCATTTGTGAATACGCTTATAATGGTTAAAAGGACCTTTAATAATTCCTGTACCCAGCATTGCCGATTCAAATATGGCGTTACGAAATACTGTTGAAGCATTTGTATCTAGTAGTTGATCGTGAATAACTTTTTCAAGTTTTAAAGCACTCTTCTGTGCAGGACTTATCTGGGGTTCTCCAGCTTTTGATGGACCTTTCTTTACTGGAAGATCTTTATACATTTCCCCCAATTCTGTCGGATCACTAGCTCCTGCAGGTATAGTTCTTCCATCCCCTTGAAAACCATATGGATCAATAACTTGATCTAACGGTGTTTCCATATGAGCAAATTCAGCAATTCCTTCAGGAACTGGCGTTGGTTCAACAACGATAGGGAACTTTTTATTACTAAAGAGTATATCGACAAGTTGCCCATATGCAGCTAGAACCTTAGTTTTTGTTATTTTTATAAATACCTTAGATTTTTCGGATTCTCGATAGCGAGTGGTGGTATCATAAATTCCCCTAAAATTTTTAAAGGCTTGTAACCACTTTTGCTCGTGAGCATACCGACCATCTTCAGAACTTTTAAATAACCCTATAATATGCCCAGAAAGACCGGGCATTTTCTCCTCAGGTTCATTTACAGATACTGTCGTAGCATCTGCAGGTTCAAGAAAATTATCAGCCATGTACTAGTAGTCTTTTTGACTAGCCATAGACCATACAGAAGATTGTACAGTTGGTTTGGATTGTTTCTTTGGGTATGCTTGAATGAGAGTATCTCTTTCAATTCCCATTGAGAAATCCTTGCCTTCACGAGTAAGATTAGTTTCAGGATGATCATTTACTGAAGTCTTATCTGAACTCATAACATACGATTTTCCGTAATTATAGTTATTGTCTGGCATCTTGCCCTCCTTTTTGGTTATTAATCTAAATAAAGAAATGAATCTTTTAGTTGGTTATATTCTTTTTTATCTTGGGATACCCCCAAAGCTTCAGGGGGAAGGTTTTTCTTTTTTTCACTTTCAATGTGTCTGTATGTCATTGCATCAGCACTATCGTAATCATAATCATCTGGAAGATCAGGAGCATGAGCTTTAGGCATATTACTAAGAATCATACTAGGAAGCATTGCTGTAGTTGCCGCAGTTTTTGCCCCTACCTTTGCCGCCATAAGACCTGCCTGTCCTATTCGTTCTCCTACTCCTTCAAGAAGAAATGCCAACGTTGTACTTTTTGCTGCATCTTTATCTTCTTCAGAAAGTTTTCCAAAATCAAATAGTGATTTAAGCATTAGGGATGGTACTGCAAAATTGTATAATTTATTTCCTTTAAAAAGACTTGTCTTAAGCCGAAGTCTTTCTTCCTGTGACATTTCCTCGCTTGCCGGGGGAAGTTTTTTTTCTGAAGAAGTTGTTCCATCGCCACTTTCTTTCCATACGTCTGAAATTTTTATTGTCTCAGTATCTACGTCTACAGGGGAATTAAACTTTTTAAGTTCAATATTATCTGGAGTATGAACTACATGCCCAATTATTTGATTGTTTTTCATCTTTCGTGTGTAATACTTTTGATTTTCGTATGCAATGTCATTAAAAGCATATGTTTTTCCATCACTTGCTAGTATGTTAACTGTTTTTGTTATAGGGGCAGGACCACCATTTAGTGCAATATCTACAAGATCCACATTATCAGCAATTCTCATCCCTTCTGGTACATTAAAATACTTATTTAATTGTGCTAATAAACTATCAGATGTTCTTTTATAATGAACAATATCCTCTTGAGAATGCATTCCAGTTGCCTTACCATGTCCTCCACCACCATAAGTTTTATACATAGGGTTAGTTGCATCGCCAATATTTCTAGATAACATTTGCCCTGATTGGATCGGTCCAATATTCAAATCACTATGCTTCATAGTGAGTATATGTCGTTTTGATCGTGGCTCGTCCAGTGTAGACATCTCTCTGTTAGGGTGATCTAAGGGCCATCTAACATCTTCCATAATACCAATTCCATTTATCATTACAGGAGCTTGTTTATTTAAATGGTTTAAATCAGTAGAATCTATTCTAGTAAAGCCTTTTAGCCCTTTTAATTTTGGATCAGACGTTTTAATAATTTTAACATCTGGGTTTTCAGCCTTTGCTTTTGCAACATCCAAAGTATTATTGTAATTGTATACAACGTTAGGGGCAGGGTTTACCCATA
>VTLG01000539.1_pt1 | contig 58158 bp, 73 predicted proteins | sample 4694571 | NCBI WGS metagenome assembly VTLG01 (sample SAMN12604809, study PRJNA352737) | marine metagenome | biome: ENVO:00000447; feature: ENVO:00000209|ENVO:00000569|ENVO:01000036; material: ENVO:00002151; isolation source: viral sequences binned using virsorter ... | reverse complement strand
AGGGCTTTTTGGGGTGGCCTCGGTCTCACCACTATAACACTGTTTTACACATCCTACAGCAAATTTTGAATGTTTACACCTCTCTCTTCTCTCTTTCACACTATTTCTCAGACACTCTAATAACTAACTTAATTATCTAGAATAACATTAGGTTAGGTTATAAGTCTAGATATTTAAGTCTAAGTTACCTAGTATAGATTATCTATATAGGTAATAGTAGATAATATTAACTAAGGGGAGTGTTTTGTGAAGGCTAGAATACATGTGAATCAGCACAACATCAAATACAACAAAAAAAATCCTAGTGACTCCCGTCCTGTGTTTTCTATTAAAACATACAAGGACAATACGTACACCGATTCAATTCAGATTAATGGACCCAGTAAACTTGTGTACTCTCCTGGAAAGTCATTATCATGTGGTGCCCACGTATGGATTGAATGTAAACGAGAAGACCTTGTAATTGATGGCTGAAAAAGTTTTTGAACCAATAGTGTTAGAAGATCTTCTTTATGTTCTTGCGGAGGCTGTAGAAGCTTACCAGGTTGCTGCCATGCGTGATCGGAGTGGTTACATAGCTCATGGCTACACAGCCGAAACATTAATTGAAAACTTTCCTAAATATTTTTCTAGACAAAGTAGTGGCAAGGCAAAGTATATAGGAAAGAGTGCTGATGAGATTTTGGAAAATTATCTTGAAGGGTTAGGTTATAATCGTAATAGTCAGAAGTGGTATAAACTTGCACAGCATGTTGTTGACTTAGCAACGGAGGAGGTAAAGGATGTCGAAAACTATCTCAGAGAAACGAAGGCAGAAAGACGAAGAAGAAATCGCTCGTATAATGAGGGGAACATCAAAGGTAACCACCCCTTCCACCAAACTGCATAGATATGGTCAACTTCTTCTAGAGTCTCAACGTGCAGCTAAAAAAAATAAAGTAGAGCTTGCTGAAAAACTACGAAAAGATGCTGAAATAATTTTTTATCATTTTCAAACCGTTATAGATTAATGAGTCTAGACTTAGCCACAATAACCAAACGGCTGGATACACTGGAACCTGATACCCGAAAAGAAGTTCTTATTTTATTGGATGAACTGTCAGATGCCAGAACAAGAACTATTGCACACACAGACTTTCTTGCTTTTGTAAAAGAAGTTTGGCCCGCCTTTATTGAAGGTGACCATCACAGGGTTATGGCAGATGCATTTAATAGAATTGCTGATGGGTCCCTAAAGAGGCTAATAGTAAATATGCCCCCTCGTCATACAAAGTCAGAGTTTGCATCTCATCTTTTTCCAGCATGGTACCTTGGAAGGTTTCCTGATAAAAAAGTAATTCAGACTGCACATACTGCGGAGCTTGCTGTAGGCTTTGGTCGTAAGGTTCGTAACCTTGTTGGCTCAGAGGATTATCAAAAAATATTTAAAGATGTTGCACTTAGTACAGACTCTAAGGCTGCGGGAAGGTGGAGTACAAATAAGCAAGGAGAATATTTCGCTATTGGTGTAGGCGGTGCCGTAACGGGTAAGGGTGCAGATATCTTAATTGTTGATGACCCGCATTCTGAACAGGAAGCTGCATTAAACGATCCTTCGGTATATGACAAAACATATGAGTGGTATACCTCTGGTCCTCGCCAAAGACTACAGCCTGGCGGTGCGATATGTTTGGTAATGACCCGTTGGTCAAAAAAAGATTTAACGGGAAGTATTATGAAGGCATCTATCCAAAGGGGTGGTGATGAGTGGGAGGTTATAGAATTTCCTGCCATACTTCCTAGTGGCAAATCTTTGTGGCCTGGTTTTTGGCCACTCGACCAATTAGAAGCACTGAAGGCAGAACTACCTATTGGTAAGTGGAGTGCCCAGTACCAGCAAGATCCTTCGTCAGAAGAAGGTGCAATCATAAAAAGGGAGTGGTGGAAAGAGTGGACAAAGAAACGGCCACCCCCTTGTGATTTTATTATTCAATCTTGGGATACTGCATTTCTGGCAAAGGAAACTGCTGACTATAGTGCGTGTACTACCTGGGGGGTTTTTACAGATGAAGATAATATATCAAGTATTATTCTTTTAGATGCATTCCAAGAGAGACTAGAATTTCCTGATCTTAAGGCACGTGCTTATGAAATGTATAAAGAGTACGAACCTGATGCGTTTATTGTAGAAGCTAAAGCTGCTGGAACACCACTAATATTTGAGTTGCGTCGCATGGGCATACCTGTGGGTGAGTATGTACCCAGCAGGGGTAAAGATAAAATTGCTAGAGTAAATGCGATTTCAGACTTATTCTCCTCTGGGCATGTGTGGGCACCAAAAACGAGATGGGCAGAATTGGTAGTTGAGGAGTTTGCTGCCTTTCCGACTGGCGATCACGACGACTTGGTTGACTCTTCTACGCAAGCTCTTTTAAGGTTTCGCCAGGGAGGATTTATAAGGATAGCAAGCGATGAAGAGGAAGAAGAATTTCTTTTAAATAGAAAAGCAGATTATTATTAATGGTTGACTCTGGAGTTATATTTTCTCATTGTGTATGTCATACAATAATGCAGAGGAATAGCCTGTGGCGATAGACAAAGCAATTGAGCCTATTATTAGTGAGCTTGAACAACTTGGTGTAAGTCCTGAAGAGATTGCCCAAGAAGTGATGCTTGCTGAACAAGAAGCTAACGGTGAATCACTGTTGGTCGAAATGGACGATGGCGGCATGATGGTCGACTTTGATCCAATGGCTGATATGATGACGCAAGAGGATTCGTTTGATTCCAATCTTGCTGACTTTATGGATGAAGGTGAACTACAACACCTTGGTTCAGAACTTGTTGGAAAATTTGAATCCGATAAATCCAGCAGGGGTGATTGGGAACAAAGCTATGAACAAGGGCTAGATCAGTTAGGCTTGGAGATTGAAGAGCGTACAACCCCATGGGCTGGAGCATGTGGCGTATTTCATCCAATGCTTTCTGAGGCAGTAGTGCGATTTCAAGCCCAGACTATTCAAGAGATTATGCCAGCACAGGGTCCAGTCAAAACTCATATTTGGGGCAAGTTTACTCCTGAAAGAGAAAAGCAAGCAAAGCGTGTTCAGGAATATTTAAATTACCAACTTATTGAGGTAATGACTGAGTATCGCTCAGAAACAGAAAAACTACTTTTTAGTTTGCCTCTTGCTGGTTCTGCGTTTCGTAAGATTTATTTTGATCCTTCGTTGGGCAGACCTACGTCTATGTTTGTTCCCGCAGAAGACTTTGTTGTTGCTTATAATGAATCTGAATTAGAACAGGCAGAACGATATACACATGTAATGAATCGTAGCAATAATCAAATTAGAAAGTTACAGGTTAGTGGGTTTTATAGGGATGTTGAGCTTACGCCCTCCAACATAGAAAACAATTCTATTACAGACAAATACAATGAAATTGGAGGCGTGCGTCCGTCTTATGAAAATGATGAGCGACACCAACTTCTTGAGATGCACGTTGATGTAGACTTGCCTGGATATGAGGACGAAGACGGGGTTGCGTTGCCATATGTAATTACGATTGATAAAGGCAGCGACACCGTTCTTTCTATTTATAGGAATTGGTCTGAAGAAGATCCTCACAGAGTGAAGAAGCAACACTTTGTACATTACGGCTATGTTCCAGGAATTGGATTCTATAACCTTGGCTTAATTCACATGATTGGAGGATTAGCCAAATCTGCGACCAGCTTACTTAGACAGTTGGTTGATGCGGGCACACTATCCAATCTACCTGGAGGTTTGAAAACTCGTGGACTTAGAATCAAAGGCGACGACACGCCTATCATGCCAGGAGAGTTTAGAGACGTTGATGTCCCAGGCGGGGCGATTCGTGACAACATCACCTTCCTTCCTTATAAGGAACCTAGTTCGGTCCTTTATCAGTTACTGGGTAATATCGTCGAAGAAGGCAGACGCTTTGCGTCAATGGCCGACCTCAAGATAGCAGACATGAATCAAGAGGCTCCCGTAGGAACTACTCTTGCAATCATGGAAAGAGCTATGAAGGTGCAGTCTGCTATTCAAGCAAGAATACATGCAAGCTTAAAACAAGAATATAAAATACTAGCACAAATAATTGCTGACTATACAGATCCCGCTTATCCCTACGAAACAGATGAGGGTGAAGCAATTAAGCTTGAGGACTTTGATGATCGCATAGATGTTGTGCCAGTGTCTGATCCTAATGCATCAACCATGGCTCAAAGAATTATGCAATATCAGGCTGCACTACAATTAGCTGCACAGGCTCCGAATCTTTATGATATGCCATTGCTTCATCGTCAAATGATGGATCTAATAGGTATACCTAATGCTGACAAGGTGGTTCCAAACCAAGAAGAGGTCCCACCTAAAGATCCTGTAACAGAAAATCAAGACATGCTTACACTTGCTCCTGTTAAAGCGTATGAATATCAGGATCACGAAGCACATATGCGAGTTCACATGGCACTTAAGAGTGACCCGCAACTTGCACAAGAAGTTCAGAACAGTCCTGCAGGTGGTGCGGTAAGCGGTGCGTTGGATGCACATGTTCGTGAACACTTGGCATTTGTATTCCGTAGACAAATAGAACAAGAACTTGGAGCACCACTTCCACCAGTTGGAGAACCGCTACCTCCGAACATAGAAAAACAACTTAGTGTTATGATTGCGGACGCTGCTGATCAAATGATGGGCAAGAAACAGCAGCAAGCACAGGCTGAGCAGATGGCAGCACAGCAAGAAGATCCAATTGTCAAGCAAAGAGAGCGTGAGCTTGGCATTCGTGAGATGGATGTTCAAAGAAAACAGCAGGCCGATCAAGCAAAACAACAATTGGACACTGCAAAACTTGATCTTGATCGGGAAAAAGCAGCAGCAGGCATATCTATGGACCAAAAAGAGTTGGAGGCGAAGGTTCAACTTGAGCAACAGAAAATTGTTGCAGATTTAGAGAAGTTTGAGGCCACACAAGAAGCTGATGGGTTTAAACTTGGTGTCGATGCAGACAGATTTGCTGCTGAATTAGAACAAAAAGAAAGAAATAAGGAGCGTAAGGATGGCTGATGATGTCTTATCTTTACTTAAAAAGAGAATTAGAAGCCAAATGAACGAAATTGCTGATCATTTGGCAGTAGGCTCAGCGTCAGACATGGAGGAATACCGTAAAATGTGCGGAGTCATAGAGGGTTTGGCGTATGCAGAGCGAGAAATTATTGATTTAGAGGATAAGTTGAGGGATATGTAACCTTGAAGTGGAAAACTTCGATTCGACTTGCCCAGTATTTTGGTATAATTTCTGACGAAGAGGCAGATGAATGGGTTGACCCAGAAGAAGTACCATTTCATTTTGAATTTGATGAAGAGGGACGGCTTTGGGCAATCCCTAAAAACAAAAAAGTTAGTAAAAAAAGAAAACCTTCTAATTAGAAGAGCAACTTCCGTAAGGATGCCACAATTTAACGAGAGGTCACATGACTACACTCGCACAAGAAGTAGAAGATACGACACTTGCTGAAGAAAAAGAGTTTCTTCGGACTGCATCACAGCTACCTGAGCCTTCAGGTTACAAATTATTGATTGCACTTCCTGAAGTGGACGAAACAACGGAAGGTGGCATCATAAAATCACACAAATCCCAGCATGAAGAGTCAATTTCTACCGTTGTAGGCTTTGTATTGAAGTCTGGTGCCGATGCTTACTCTGATTTTACTAGATTTCCTACTGGTCCTTACTGCAAAGACGGTGATTGGGTGATATTTAGGGCTTTCAGTGGCACCAGAATTAAAATTCATGGTAAAGAATTTCGTTTAATCAATGATGACACTGTAGAGGCGGTCGTAGAAGACCCCAGAGGCATAGAAAGGGCTTAATATGAGTGAAGAAACGGGAAGATCAAGCAATGAAGACAGGTTTTTAGGTGTAAGAACGACAATTGATCCACCAGAACCTGAATCGGCTGAGCCTGAGGTTGCAGAAGTCGATATTGAGGTGGTTGATGACCGACCAGAAGAGGATCAGAGGTTTGCATCTGCCACAGGCGACGAAGATGAGCTTGCTGACTACGGAACAAAGGTTCAAAAACGTATTAACAAGCTAAAAAAACAATTTCACGATGAACGTAGGGCAAAAGAGTCTTCGGAAAGGCTATCTAACGAAGCTGTCAACTATACACAGCAACTTCAGGTAGAAAACCAAAGATTAGTGAAGTTAGTGCAGGATTCTCAGTCTGCATTGACGCAACAGGCAAAAAATCGTGCAGATAACCAGCTTTTACTTGCTGAAGAAAACTTTAAAAAGGCACATGCGTCAGGTGATGCGGATGCTATAGCTGAAGCACAGAAGAATTTGACTAATGCACAGCTTGCTCAAGCATATGCACCTTCTGTGTCTAGAAAAATTATAGAAAAGTGGAAACAAGATGTAATGTCCCAGCAGGATCAACAAGAAAGCCAACAACCTTATGATCCAGCACCTATTCCAGAGCCTGACCCTAAGGCGGTAGAGTGGCAGGGGAATAATGAGTGGTTTGGGACAGACACAGAAATGACAAGCTTTGCTTATGGTGTACATGAGCGACTTGTAAATGAAGGTATTGACCCAGACAGTGATGAGTACTATAAATTAATTGATAAACGTATGGGAGAAGTTTTTCCATCGCATTTCGGTGGAGACACTCAAGTTAGTGTCGAAGCTGCATCTACTCGTAAAAGAGCAAATCCTGTAGTTGCTCCTGCTTCTAGAAATAGTGGTGGAGCGATTCAGAGAAAAGTACAATTGACACAAACACAGGTAAGACTCGCTAAACGCCTGGGCTTAACACCACAACAATATGCGACACAACTGATGAAGGAGATGGTCTAATGGCTAAAAAGCGTGCTACCAGGAAACCCAGAGAACTAGAAGCTCGTGAAAATGAGACTCGTAGTAAATCATGGGAACCTGCATCAACTCTACCAGATCCCACCCCACAAGATGGCTGGGTATTTAGGTGGATAAGAACATCAATGGTTGGAAGTGCGGACAATACCAATGTTTCCAAGAGACTTAGGGAAGGTTGGGAACCAGTTCGTGCTGAAGATCATCCCGAACTCCAGATTATGAGTGATCATAAATCTGAGTGGGGTGAAAAGGGAAACATTGAGGTCGGTGGACTGCTACTCTGCAAGGCACCCGAAGAGGTGGTACAGGAAAGGCGTGAGTATTTTAAGAAGCACGCTGATTCACAGATGCAAGCCGTTGACAACAGTTATATGCGTGAGAACGATCCTCGGATGCCAGTTCTCGCACCTGATAGAAAGACTCGTGTGGCGTTTGGCGGTAACCGCTAACGTCGAAATTATGAAAAGTAAAGAAAGGTAATAAACTTATGGCTACTTCAGCAGCACCGTATGGAGCCAGACCCATTGGTACATTAAGTGCATCAGGCTCATATACGGGCAAGGTGCGTCATTTACCAATTATTACCACATATGGAACCGCTATTTTTAATGGCGATTTCGTTAAGGTTGCAGCAGACGGTACGATTGCAAAAGATACTGGTACTACTGCCTTGACTAGTTGTGGTATTTTTATGGGATGCTCTTATACGGACCCAACAAGTGGACAAAAGACGTTTAGTACACAGTGGCCTGCATCAAACGCAGCAACCGATGCAATGGCTTATGTGCTCGACGATCCTTTTGTCGTGTTTCAAATGCAAGGTGACGAAGCACTGAACACCACAGACCGTGGACTTAACGCGTCTGTTGTTCAGACTGCTGGTAGCACTGCGATTGGAAAATCCAAGAACGCTTTGGATGCTTCAACACCAGCTACCACGAACACGCTTCCTCTTCGTATCCTCGACTTTGTCGATGGACCGACGAGCTTGCCTCCGAAAGGAACGACCGCGAGTGATGCCTACCCTGATGTCATTGTGAAATTCAATGCCGCGTCGAGTGGGTCAGCCTCTAATCATTCATACTTAAACGCCACTGGCGTATAATAGGAGACTGACTTATGGCTATATCAAGAGCACAACTGCTCAAAGAACTATTGCCTGGACTTAACGCCCTCTTTGGAATGGAGTATGCACGTTATGATGACGAGCATGCTGCACTCTATGAGACTGAGAGTTCAGATAGGTCCTTTGAGGAAGAAGTAAAGCTTTCGGGCTTCGACGCTGCTCCCGTTAAAGATGAGGGATCAGCAATTTCTTACGACGCTGCACAGGAGAGCTTCACGGCTCGCTACAACCATGAGACTATCGCCATGGGCTTCGCTATTACAGAAGAAGCTATGGAAGATAATCTTTATGACTCCCTGTCGGCTCGTTACACTAAGGCTTTGGCTCGTGCCATGGCCCATACTAAGCAAGTGAAAGCAGTAGTTCCGCTTAACACTGGCTTTGATTCTTATCAGTCTGGCGATGGGGTATACTTGTTTAGTGCGTCTCACCCACTAGTTAGTGGTGGAACAAACGCTAATATGCCCAGTACCCATGCTGACCTCAATGAGACTTCTCTTGAGGCTGCGGTAATTCAGATTGGCAAGTGGACAGATGAGCGTGGTCTAATGATCGCTGCTCGTCCACAGACACTTGTAATCCCACCTGATCTGCAATTCGTTGCGGCACGGGTGATGCAGTCTGATCTTCGTCCTGGAACTGCTGACAACGACATTAACGCTGTGCGTTCAATGGGTGTTGTACCTGGTGGAACCGTTGTAAATCATTATCTAACCGATACTGACGCATGGTTCTTGCTGACAGACGTTCCTAACGGAATGAAGCACTTTAATCGTGTAGCTTTGGAAACAAGCATGGACGGTGACTTTGACACTGGAAATGTTCGCTACAAGGCTCGTGAGCGGTACAGCTTCGGTGTCTCCGATCCATTAGGGATCTGGGGAACAACGGGAGCATAGTGTGAACTAGAGGTGGGGATGGCCTGACCTTAATCCGACGGGTCGGCCTCCCTGCCTCTTTATTATTTATTCCCTGACTATCGGCAAACCGATAGACACTGGCCACGACAGGAGAACTTAAATGGCTAACACAACTTTTTCAGGACCAGTCCGATCAGAAAATGGGTTTGAGGTAGTATCGAAAAACTCATCGACTGGAGCAGTTACAACATCTTTTACTTATGACGGTTCAGGGATGCAGGTTGCACCTGTAACCTTATCCGATGCTGATACTTCGATAACTGCTGCCACTCATGGTGGTAGGGTTGTTGTAGTTCCAGCCATTGGGAGTAATCGTACACTGACACTTCCCAGTCCTGCTGAGGGTGTGTCTTTTACGTTTGTTTACGGTGGAGCGGCAGAAGAAGCAGAGAATCTGATTATTGATACTGGTGCTGATGCTAACTACTTCATCGGTGGAGTTGTCCATATAGATTCTGATGCGGACAGTGTGTCCGTGTACGCAAATGGTAGCTCCAACTCAATTTTAACCCTTACTGATTTTGGTCTCATGGAGATTAATATCGTAGCAAAAGATTCAACGAATTGGATTATTTGGGGTTACACACAAGGTGCAGACGCACCTGCGTTTACAGATCAATCGTAATTAACAAGATAGGGTCACCCATCTATCTGGGTGGGTGACTACATCTTCGGCTATGGGCAGAGCGAAAGCTCCCGTACCCATAAGGAGATTTAGATGGCTGATGCAGTAACCTCGCAAACCTTGCAAGATGGCGACAAAGTCGCTGTTATGAAGTTCACCAACATATCCGATGGCAGTGGTGAATCTGCTGTTAAGAAGGTGGACGTTTCCGCACTCCAAACTCAGTCGGGTTCAGGTGCTTCATGTACTGGAGTAACCATTGACTGTATCTGGTATGAATGTAATGGCATGAGTGTAGACTTACTGTGGGATGCATCCACAGATGTCATTGCTTGGACTCTTAGTGGATATGGATATTTCGACTTTAGATCTGCTGGACCTCTAATCAATAATGCGTCCAGTCCAACTGGCGATATAATGTTTACCACTACAGGGGCTGGTAGCGGAGATCGGTATGCAGTTATGCTGAAGATGACTAAGAGCTACGAATAATGGCTACTTCGGGAACAGCAACATTTAATTTAGATATATCAGAGGTTATCGAAGAAGCATTTGAACGGTGTGGCTTACAGAGCAAGACAGGCTACGACATAGAGACTGCTCGCAGATCTCTCAACCTTCTTAGTCTTGAGTGGGCTAACCGTGGTCTAAATTTTTGGTGTGTAGAACAAGGTACTTCAAGCACTACTGCTAGTACCTCAACCGTTACACTTCCTTCTGATACAGTTGATTTAATAGAATACTGGATTAGAGATGGTTCGGGTACATCACAAAGTGATCTACCTCTCTCACGATTTAGTGTATCTCAATACTCCACTATTCCTAATAAGCTTACTGAAGGTAGACCTGTAAACATATACATTGATAAGCAAAGGGCTGCACCTGTTGCATACCTTTGGCCTACACCAGATAAGGTCTACACTCTTGCATATCAAAAGATTAGACGAATAGAAGACACTGGCTCAGTAGGTTCTACCAACCCTGATGTTCCTGCACGATTCTTACCTGCATTAGTTTCTGGATTGGCGTTTCGTATTTCACAAAAATACCCAGAAGCTTTTGCACGTTCCATGGAATTAAAGCAGGAGTATGAGTTTCAATGGGATCTCGCTCAGTCCGAAGATCGTGACCGAGCGTCTGTACACTTTGTGCCAGGGGGTTATTAATGGCACGTTTTGCTAATGGCAAGTATGCTTTCGGCTTTTGTGATCGCACGGGCTTTAGATATAAATTAAAGGATTTGGTTCCTCAGGTGAAAGCGGGTCGTATGACTGGCCTTATGGTTGGTCGTGATGTGCTTGATGAGGACCAGCCTCAAAACTTTTTGGGCAGATTAGGCGACTATGCAGACCCGCAAGCATTGCAAAATGCTAGACCAGATATAGCACAAGACAATAGTAGAGAATTAACTGCTTGGGACCCAGTGGGTAATGGTAATGGTGGTGGAGGTGGGAACCTAGTAGCACGAGGCAGCGTGGGAATGGTAAAGGTGACTACATGAATTATGGAGAGTTGAAGAGTGCCATACAGGATTATACAAATAATACTGGTACGGATTTTACTGCTGCCATACCAACATTCGTAAAACAAGCGGAACAACGAATCTATCGTTCTGCAAACTTACCAGTAAACAGAAAGAACGTTGCAGGTACAATGACAGATGGAAGTGCCTACTTGGCAATGCCTACAGACTTTTTGTTTCCTTTGTCGCTATCTATAACAAGTTCTAGTAACCAGATATTCTTATTAAACAAAGATGCTAATTTTATTAGATCTACTTATCCAAATGCATCTACAGAAGGAACGCCAAAGTACTATGGTATTTTTGCAAGCGATACTTTTATTGTTGGGCCAACTCCTGATGCAAACTATGTAACTGAGTTGCATTATTACTACATGCCAAACTCTATAGTTAATGTTAGCGATGACTCTAGTACATCATGGTTAGGCACAAACGCAGATACTGCATTACTTTACGGATCACTTGTTGAAGCGTATACATACATGAAGGGTGAAGCAGATTTAATGCAACTTTATAACCAAAGATATACAGAAGCCCTACAGTTGTTAAAGATAGAAGCAGAAGGACGAATGACTGGGGACGAATATAGAGATGGTACTCCAAGGATAAATATAAAATAATGAACCCCGATAGACTAAAATTTTTAAAAGAGATGCTGTCTAGAAGAAAAGACATTATGTCTGAGTTAGATTTTGACTGGTCTGAGATGTATCATGAGGCTAGTCAAGGCATTACTAGCGAGGAATACGGTGACATTGATAAAAGGATGGTGGCAAGAGCCAAGCGATATAGAAGAGATCTTATAAAGGATATGTTTAAGGCAGAGGACGCACGTGCGATTCCTACACTTAATCAACAGCTAGATCAAAGGATCTTAGGAAGGCTTCATGATTATATGCAGAGATTGTTAGATAGGGCCAAAGGAATTAAAAGTTTAGTCCCTAAAGGAAAAGTAGGTAGAGTGTTATCTGTCCTCGGACTCCCAGGTATTATGGCTGGATATGCGTTTGATCATGCAGCAGCAGCAGATGAGTTAGGTGCTGGAGAGGATGAATTTCTAAGACAGATGAAAGGAGACACTGGTGGGTTATCAGACGAAGAAATGATATGGAATGCACTACTAGGACATGACTAATGTTTGATATTGACTCAGGGGTAGGAAACGTAACGGTTACTACAAGCAGTAATGGTAACCTTGGCCCAAGCCACTGGGCGGAAAGGGCTTCAAATATGATTATTTCTGTAGGAAAGGATGCTCACCCTACCATTGCTGAACAAGCAAAAGAGTTTAAAGCTTATATTCATAAGGCAGTGCAGTATTTTATATGGGAAGCGATAAAAGAAGATCGCTCTAAGGTCATTACCCTGTTGAGGTCAGCAGGTCATAATGACTTGGCTAACTCAGTGGAGAAACTATAATGGCATTTTCAGGAAATTTTATGTGTACCTCTTTCAAAAAAGAATTGATGGAAGGTGGTCACAATTTTAAAAATACAGGTGGCAATACCTTTAGGATGGCTTTGTATACAGACAGTGCGTCATTCACTGCTGCTACTACAGCGTATACCAGTTCTAATGAGATTACTAATGACGCAGGATCTGCCTATACTGCAAAAGGAAATTCACTAACTCGTGTAGATCCTACGACGAGCGGCACGACCGCCTATACTGACTTTGCAGATACTTCATGGTCCACTGCTACGTTTTCAGCTATGGGTGCAATGATTTTTAATGATAGTCATTCGGGTGATGCGGCTGTCGTTATTTTAGACTTTAGTGCACTAAAGACAGCTACTGCTGGTACGTTCACGGTTGCTTTTCCTACGGCAGATGCGAGTAATGCGATAATTCGTATAGCCTAGTATGGCAAATGTAACAGGTTGGGGCCGATCTACATGGGGTTCTGGTACTTGGGGTAACCCCATACCTGTTGAAGTAACAGGTATAGCAGGCACAGGTGCAGTAGGTTCGGTATCAGTTGCAGGCGATGCAAATGTTACAGTTACAGGACTGGCTGGAACAAGTGCAGTAGGATCAGTATCAGTAACCGCAGATGCAAATGTTACTTCTACGGGAGTGGCAGCAACGGGCGGAGTAGGAAGCGTTACGGTAACGGGTACAGCAAATGTTACCTTAACGGGAGTAGCTGGAACAAGTGCAGTAGGATCGGTTAGTGTTGCGGGAGATGCAAATCTTTCGGTAACAGGTTTGGCTGGAACGAGTGCACTAGGCTCGGTATCAGTAACTGTAGATGTATCAATTACAGCTACTGGCCTGGCTGCAACAAGTGGATTAGGATCAGTAACAGTTGCAGGTGATGGCAATGTTGATGTTACTGGATTAGCTGGAACTGGTGCAGTAGGAAGTGTGACTTTTATTGGATCAGTTGAAATAGATGCGGTAGGTGTAGTTGGTACAACGGGAACACCAAGTGTAAATGTATGGGGATTAATAGATGACTCACAAACTCCTAGCTGGTCGGAAGTCTCAGATTCACAGACTCCTGGTTGGTCCGATGTCTCAGATTCACAGACCCCTGGTTGGTCTGAGGTCTCTGATTCACAAACTCCTAGCTGGTCATCTGTTAGTGACTCACAAACTCCAGACTGGGAGCCTATAGGGCGATGATGAAACAGGGAATTATGAGCTTACAGGAAGGTGGTGAGACCCCTCCTCAAGGCGATAGAATTAGTGAGTTGAAAAAAAGATTAAGAAAAATTATAAGTACCTATCGTGAGCAACAACGTCTTTCTGAACAGCTTTTAAATCCGCTTCACGAGGGTCAATATCTCACTAGCAGTGGTAATTTTATAACAGATCTTGGTCCTGAAGGTTTAACTGGTCAAGGCAATAAGTGGAGTGCCCTGGATGATGCAGATTTTTTAAATCAAATTGATTGGGAAGGAATGGAGGAAATAGAAAAGCTAATATCACAGGGTGTTGACATAGATGATATTGAAGACTTTGTCAATCGGGGCATTCTTACGGCTCCAGCGGAAGCTGCAGGTGGTGGGATGTTTACAGACCCCGATACAAAACAATTAAAGATGTCAAAACCTGATGTCGACTGGGGAGAAGGGGTATACCATTTGGACGGCACTCCCCTAACTGCTGCCGATTGGGCAGGAAGTGATTTTTTTGATAACTTGACTATGGACTATTTCGGAGACGATGCGAAACTAATGGGTCCTCGTTTAAGGCAATTAGCAGAAACTAATCCTGGAGCATTTCAAGGGCTATTAGATTATTTAAATGAGTCGGATGATGTTGGTACTTGGCAAGATGAACTGTTATATGGAAAAAAATCTAAAAGATGGTTTTATCCTAAATCTATTAGCAACCTGTACGATGATCCTAATGTTTCTTTTACGGAGGGACTATATAGAGATTTGAATCAATGGATAGACAGAATGTCTGATGAAGAATTTGCAGAAGAAATAGCACAGGCTAATAGGGAGAAAAAGATCTCTTCTCCAAGGGTCAATATGGATCTTCATAAAGCGTTACAGGAAATAAAAGCAGATTCTCCTGTACCAAGTCGTGGGGCTAGGCTGACAGGCCCAGGACCACTTGACACTAAATTGATGAGTATACTTCCTTTTGGTGCATTGGCTGGTAAGACGGCAATACACACAGCGTTGCAAGCGATACCCCTGGGTCCTCTAGATGCCTTGGAGATTGCAGTTACTCCAGAAAAATTGGGTAGTGGACAATTGCTTGAAGATCCTGAGTTTACAGACGAAGAATTAATACGGTATTATAGCGACTTTCTAGGACCAGATTTAGGAATAATGTCTTCCGATTTAGATTTTGAACAGTTTTTTGATAATCAACCTGAACCAGGGACACCCATGTTAGATGTCTTAGGAAGGAGATAAGTATGTCGTATGATAATAATTTAAGACTATATGAAATTGCCACAGGTGGCGAAGACGGTACTTGGGGCACCAAGACCAATACAAACTTAGAGCTAATAGCCGATGCGTTTGGTTCTGGCACAGAAGCCATTACTGATAACGCTGACAGTCATACCACTACGATAGCAAATGGTGCAGCAGACGAAGGTCGAGCAATCTTCCTTAAGTACACAGGAACCTTAGACTCTGCCTGTACAATTACTCTTGCACCAAATGATGTTAATAAACTGTGGTTTATTGAGAACGCTACGAGTGGCTCACAGAATATTATTATCAGTCAAGGTGGTGGTGCTAATATCACCATAGGTAATGGTAATGTAGCAGCAGTTTATACAGATGGTGCTGGCTCTGGGGCGGCTGTTATTGACGCATTTGCTGACCTAGAACTAAGTAGCACACTTACTGTAGCTGGTGCAAGTACACTTACAGGTGCCGTTACTGCTGGTGCAGGAATTACAGTTACAGGAACGACTCCAACTGTCACTATTGGTGATGCTGGGGCAGAAGATACCAAGTTAGTATTTGATGGAAATGCTCAAGATTTTTATATGGGATTGGATGATTCAGCAGACGATCTAGTTATAGGTCTTGGTTCCACAGTCGGAACTACACCAGCCGTTACTATAGATGAGGACCAAGCAGTTGTATTTCCTGCTGCAACTGTAACGATAGGTGATGGGACAGCAGAGGATACCAAGCTTGTCTACGATGGTAACGCTGTAGATTTTTATATGGGCTTGGATGATAGTGCTGACAAACTAGTAATAGGTGTTGGTTCTACAGTAGGAACAAATAGTATTCTTACCCTAGACAATGACTCATTAACCATTGGAGATGCTTCAGCAGTTGATACTAAGGTAGTCTTCGATGGAAATGCTCAAGACTTTTATGTAGGGCTGGATGATTCAGCAGACGACCTAGTAATAGGTGTTGGTTCTACGGTAGGAACTACTCCTGCAATTTCAGTTACTGAAGATCAAGATGTGATAATGACCGCTACAAAAAAACTCTACCTAGATGGTGGCGGTAATAGCTACATCTACGAAGCTTCAGCCGATTCGGTTCAAGTAGTAGCTGGTGGCACGGCATCTTTGTTTGTAACTGATGCTGGCATTGGAGTTCCAGCCACTAATAAAATTTGGCTAGACAATGGCGGCAATACTTATATCCGTGAAAGTTCTGGAGATACAATATGCTTTACCACTGAAGGGTCAGACAACTTCAAATTTGCATCAGATGGAGGAAATCCATCTATCCAGATACTCGCTAACGCAGGGGGTGCCACAGGAACGGTTGAATACTCCGAAGGCGGAACGCAGTTCTGGCAACATGGAGTCAGGGGTGCTGATGAGAAGTGGTATCTGACTGGCAACGCCACACTCCACAGTAGCTATGCACTAATGATTTCTGGACAGGATGTAACTGTCGGAGGAGCATTAGCCAAGGGTTCGGGTAGTTTTAAGATCGACCATCCATTGCCTTCAATGAAAGATACGCATGATTTATATCATTCGTTTATTGAGGGACCAAGAGCCGACTTAATTTATCGTGGACAGGTAGACCTTGTAGGTGGACAGGCTACGGTAGAAATGGACGCTGAGTTTGGAATGACTGCTGGAACTTGGGAATTATTGTGTAGAGATGCTACTTGTTTTACTACAAACGAGACAGGCTGGCACATGGTTAAGGGTTCTGTATCTGGAAGCACTTTGACTATTGAATGCCAAGAGAGCGACTGTACTGATACAGTGTCATGGATGGTAGTAGCTGAACGTCAGGATCAACATATGTATGATACGGAATGGACGGATAGCGATGGAAGGCCAATCCTTGAACGTGAAAAACCAGAAGAAGTTGAAGACCTATAGCATGGAAAGTGAAATGATGAATTTAGTATCTCTGCTCGCTATACCAGCAGCAGCAGGGGCCGCTTATGGCGGAGTTAAAGCTGGATTAAATGGGACTAGACAGTCCCTCGCTCAGATAGAGCGTACTGTAAATCGCATCGGAACAAAGGTGGATACACATGGAGAACGTCTCGCATCAGTCGAAGCAGAAACAGCCAATCTCAAAGAAAGGCTCTCAAGCAAAAAAGACTAATGGCAAGACAGTAGAGGGGACTACAAATGTATACCTTTCTGTTGAGCAGGCAGATTTATTTAAAGTCTTATTGGCTGCAACTAACGAAGCTCAAAGTAATTTAAACTTTGCATTGCTTGCGGCTAATATTAATGGGGAAAATATTGTGGGAGGTCACTTAGATGGCGATAAACCACATTTTACTGTTAGGAATATAAATGCCCAGAAAAAAAGCTAAACAAAAAGAATAGTATGAGCTTTATAAAAATTTCTCCCAAGCCAGGAGTTTTTACGGATGGTACTAGGTACTCCGCAGAGGGTACTTGGTATGACACAGACAAGGTAAGGTTTAGAAAAGGCTTTGCTGAAAAGCTTGGCGGGTGGGTAAAGTTTATAGCTGACTCATTTCTTGGTACAGCTAGATCTGTACATGATTGGGTTACGGATGGCGGAAGTAAATATGTAGGAATTGGAAGCCATTTAAAACTCTATGTAGCATTAGGTGGTGGCTATTACGATGTTACTCCGTTACGTAGTAGTGTAAACTTAGGATCTAATCCAATAGCTACGGTTAATGGAACATCAATTATAACAATTACTACTTCTTCTGCACATGGTGCGGTAGTTGGAGATTATGTTACTATTGCGAATGCAGCCACTTCTAGTGCTATTGATGCCGCTGAGATAAACAAGGAACATCGTATTGTTGCATTGGGTGCCCCGCCTTCTGGTGGTGCAGCACCAACCGCTCCTACAACTAAGTTTAGAGTTATGTGTGCATCAAAAGCTAATGCAACGGCAAATGCTGGAGGTTCTAGTGCTACGGCTGCGTTCCAGATTAATACTGGTTTGGATATGTATGTTGATGGTGCTGGATGGGGATCAAGCACGTATGGATCTAGTACATTTGGTACTGCATCCAGTCTGAGTCAGGCTACTCAATTACGTCTGTGGTCCCTGGATACTTTTGGCGAAGATATGCTTGCATGTGTTCGACAGGGTAAGATCTATTACTGGGATGAAAGTGACGGTGTTACTGTTAGAGCTAAACCGCTTGAAGAGGTTGTTAGAAGAACGCTAAATCTAACATCTGATCCTATATCTGTTAATAATACTTCTAGTGTTATAACGGTTACAGATAGAGGTGGTCATGGAGCAGCCGTTGGAGATAAGGTTACCTTGTCAGGAGCGGCTGATGTTGGTGGTGTGGCCGCTGACAGTATTAATCAAGAGTTCACTATTGCAAGTACACCTACTGGTAGAACATTTACAGTTGATACTGGAGATGCAGCTTCTAGTACCACAACTGGAGGTGGTTCGTCGGTCAATGCTTCTTATAAAGCAGGAACTTACTATCCTCCTGTCGGTGCCTATCAGGTATTGATGTCTGAAACTGGTCGCCATGTAGTAGCATTGGGATGTACTGGGGTCAACTCAACAACTATTAATCCGCTTAATGTTAGGTGGTCAAGTTCAGAAACCGTTGGTACTTGGCAAGCACTTTCTACTAATAGTGCAGGTGGACAAGAGTTATCTACAGGATCTGAGATTATAGGTGGGCTTGCTACTAGGCAGGAAATATTAATTTGGACAGATGCTGGGCTAGTAAGTATGAGGTATATCGGAAGTCCTTTCTACTTTTCATTCACAGAAGTAGGAAAAGGAATGTCTATGATCTCACCAAATGCAGCCGTAAATGCTAATGGTAGGGTTTTCTTTATGGATAGAGGAGACTTTTATACATATACGGGTTCGGTACAGAAACTAAATTGTACCGTACTAACGACTGTTTTTCAAGATTTTGATATAGGTCAGAGGCATAAAGTTGTAGCAGGATCTAATCCTGATTTTTCTGAAGTAATTTGGTTTTATCCATCTGAGTCAGGAAGTGGTGAAAATGACAGATATGTTATATACAATTACGAAGATAGCATATGGTATACAGGTAGCCTGATACGTGGTAAGTGGAGTCAGGCGAACACAAAAGACTATCCGTTAGCATCTTCTATATTAAGCAAAAGTCTTGATGCCAACCCTATAACTACTAACACAAGCTCTACAAGCAATGTATCTATTTCTAGTACAGGTCACGGCTTGGGTGTTGGTGATACTATTATTATTAGTGGTGCGTCAGCCGTTGGAGGGTTGTCCGAAACACTTCTCAATAATCAACACGATGTAGTTTCGGTGACAGATGAAGACAACTATACAATTACAATAGCGGACACAGCTACAGCAGACACTGGCGGAGGTGGCACGGTAAAGATTGCTTACGAAAATGTTCTTTACAGCCATGAGAATGGATATGATGACGATGGATCGGCCATAACTGCTTATGTAGAAACAGGTGATATGGACTTAGGAGAAGGTGATAAAGCTTGGTCAATACATAGAATAATACCTGATATTTATTTTACAGATGCTGACTCAGGAGACGAGGTCACTATTAGTCTTAATGGCCACAATTTTCCTGCTGATACACAAACATCTATTGCATCGGCAGCATTTACATCAAGCACAGCACAAGGCTTTGTTCGTGCTAGGGCTAGACAGGTGTCAATGAAGGTGCAGAGTAGTGGTGCTGGTTATGGATGGCGTGTAGGATTTGTTAGGCTTGATGGCAGGGAGGACAGTAGACGATGACATTAAAGACGTATCGTGGATTGAATATTCCACCAGAAGAGTACGAGCAAGAAGATGAAGGTATATCACGAAGAACAATAGAACAAAACTTTCAAGACGTAAGTAGTGACATACTTGCTACTAAAACTCAAACAGATAAAGACAGTTCTTTATCGTTGCGAAAATATCAGTTCTTATTGCTAGGAGCTAGTAATGGCTGATACATTAAAAGTACTGGGACAAGTAGCACCTGCTAATACAAGTAATGCAGATCTATATACTGTACCTGAGGATACTCAGACTACAGTAAGCTCACTTGTCGTCTGCAATCTCACAGGGAACACGCCTACGTTTAGGGTGGCGGTGCGTCCACTGGGTGCAACCGTAGCAAATGAAAATTACATTTACTACGATAAGGCAATGGTTGCCAATGATTCACAGTTTATAATTATTGGTATGACACTAAGTGATACGGATGTAGTTACAGTTAGGTCATCGGCATCCAATGAAATAGCATTCACCTTGTTTGGCGTGGAGACTAGTTAATATGGCTTATATGCAACACAGGCAAGATCCTTTCATGGGTAGTGCAGAAGAGATGGGAGATCCAATGCCTTCTATGGGAATGCCGATGCCCCAGCCTAGCTATCAGCCCCAACAACAGGCCCAACAAACACTCAATCAAGTTGCTCCAATGACTATGGCAACAATGCCACAGACAGGCTTGCTTGCGACACCACCGCCAGCAAGACCATTAGGGCAACCAATAGGTGTTGAGCCACAGCAACAGCAACAGCAACAGCAAATAATGCAACAGCAACTAATGCGTGCTGCTCCGATGACAATGTCTACGATGCAACCGATGCAACCGATGCCAGGACCAACTGCACAGCCTATAGGTAGACCTCCTGGGTTTGCACCGACAATGTCACCTGCCCCTGTGCAAGAGCCTGGTGGTGGCGAAGGTGGTGGTCACCAGATAGTTCATGCGGCTGATGGTGGAATGATTCCACAATATGGAATGGGTGGCCTTATAGGTCTTAGAGGTGGTGGAACCGTACCTATGATTTATTCTGGTGGTGGTTATATACCAGGGTATGGGCTTGGCGGATTTTTTAAAGGACTGGGTAAATTTGCACTAAAGGCTGCTCCTTATGCAGCGATGTTTACTCCTGGTGGCCCATGGGCTTCAGCCGCTGTTGCCGCAGCAACTGGTGCTCTAGAAAAGAAGTTGGGCATTGATCAAGAATCATGGGGAGATGTTATTCATGGTAGAACGGTAAAAAAGAAACCAACTAGTTGGAGAGAAGCATTGGGTGCAGGGGCAAAGAGAGGTATCACGGCTTATGCTGGAAGAAAACTTGGAGATGCCGCCCGTGAAGGATGGAAGGGACCAAGTGCGGAAGATCTACAAGCGGACTATATGGACGAAATTGCAGAATTTACAGGAGATCCTGGAGCAATCCCAGGTGCTGCTCCATCAGCACTTACATCAGGGTCTGGATGGAGGGGTGCGTTAGAGGGAGTAAAGGGTGCTGCTGGGGAGCTTATTCCAAGTTATGAAGATGTGTTGAAGTATGGTCCATTAGTAGGTGAGATAGCCAATAGGTTATCAAGGGACCCAGATATGTTGGCTGCGGGAGCAGCGTCAACTCTTCCGTTCCCAGGGCATGTAACAATGCCTAAGGAGATAATGCCACGATCTAGTGCTGCTCAAGGGTATTCAGACCTTATTGGGGTACAGGAAGGTGGTGAGCTTGATGAGTTTGAGGAACCAATGCATCCATTTATGGCTCAATTGTCCAACACTGTTCCCAATACAATGGCATCTATGCCAACACTTCCACAGGGGAGTAATGGTAATTTACCAACAAATCCATTTATGGATGAACTGTCTAGTGCTGTTCCCAATACAATGGGTAGCATGAATACAGAAGATATGTTGTATGGAGGGGGCGGAGGAACAGGCGACAGCTATGATCCGATGCTTGATGTGCCACAGGTAGGAATGTTTTCTACAGGCGAACAAAAGGCAGCAGCAGAGGCACAGAAAAGACAAGATGAAGCGAATGCAATAGAAGCAAAGAAGAAGGCAGAAAATCCTTACGGTGAAGTCCCTGCTGAAGTATTGAGTGGTGAACGGGAAATGACACAAGAGGAAGTTGATAAACGTGCTGGTCTTATAGAAAAAGAAATGGATAGACAGAAAAAACAGGCAGAGACTCAAGAGGAAAAAGAAGTTGGTGCAGCCAGGGCAGCGGGAAAGACAGAAGAAACATATCCTCAAAAAGATAATACTAGTGGCATGCTGGGAGTTGCAGGTATAAACCGAAAGTCTAATCTTGGACCTGCTCCATGGGAAAATGTTCCAGAAATGCCAGAGGGTTATCGTGCTGGACTTCATCCAGAAGGTCAGTTAGGTAGTATAACTGGCTACAATCCATTTGATATGCCTACGTCAGGGTTTGGTACAGATGCTGATGCGTTTCTAGAAAGGCTTAAGGGTGGAAGTTCTCAGGAGCAACCGACTACGCCTCAGTGGCAACCTGATGTTACACCTACTTTTGATGCAGAGGGAAACCCAACAACTGCTGGTGTAAAAGGTGTACAAGCAGTTCCGCCTCAACAGGTTCCAGGAAGTGCTGATGGTGGTCCAGTTATTTCTACGATGGATACAGTTTATGGAGGAGAAGTTCCTCCTGACTATCAAGGTCAAAGCGGAAATGTAGATACAAAGCTGGCTGTAACTTTAGCTAATGCTCCAATGACACCAGAGGATGTTGGAATGGATACAAGGGAGATTAGAGATACGATTGAGTGGGCATTATTAAATCCTGTAGAAGGGCAGGAATTTCTTGAGCTTTTTAAGCAAATGTTTGGTGAACAGCTTATTCAAGAAATAGCAGAAGATATAATGGACCTGCAAAGTCCTTCTTCAGATCCTAATATTACGATGAATGATAGGGAGGATCGGCTTGTAGAATTAGAAACGAGAAAAAGACTTGCAGAAGGAGAGCCAGTAATTCCTCAAGCCATGGTGGCGGGTGGTGAAATGGTGATTAATAGATTTGCTACGGATAAAGCTGGTGTAGAAAATCTAGAAAGTATAAATGAAAATTTAAGAAGAGATAATCCTGTAAACTTTGAGGAAGTTAGACATCATATTAATGAAGCTGCAAGGTTGAGCCAAAATGCCTAAAGAAAAATATTATCCTAGTTATCAAGTTGGTGGAGAAATAGAAGATGATCCGAGTAAGTGGGAGTCTATTCTAGATATACTCGAAAGAGTTAGGGGAATGGCTCCGCCTAGCCCCTTAAAACACATACCTGAACAATATCGTGCGTTTCGTGACCGTCGAGAACGGACTAAAAGGATGTTCGAGGCTCCTCAAAAATGGGATGTCCCGAATGCGAGGCCGAAGCCCTTGGGTGGACCACCAAAAAGTCGTACCTGGGAAGGTATAGAGAAAGATCTTTATGATTTAGAAAACAAGATGCGTGAGCGAGGAGAAGATCCTACTAATATCTATGATTTACTTGATAAGCTTAGAGAAAGCATGAGAGGCCACCTTCCAATTCCTGAAATAGATACATTGCCTCCGCATTTAAGGCCACGAGATCGTCGTCACGAAATCGAATACCCGTATTTATATAAAGCATCTAATGGTGGTATTATAGGATTAGAAGATGGTGGCATGGCTCCTGAAACAACTACTGTTGAAGCCTCTACAGTTAATCCAGCGGTTGGACAACAGTATGCAGATTTAACTGATAGAATTGTACAAGAAGGGCAACGGCCCTATCAGCAGTATGGTGGACAAAGAATTGCTGGGTTTACTGGTCCCGAAGCCATGGCACAACAGGGCATAGTTAACTACGGAATGTCTGGCGGGCCACAAGGTACTCAGCAAGCTGGGGGAACGATGGGTCAGGCGGGACGGATGATGGGTAGTGCGGCACAGGGAATAGGTTCGTTGATGCCAGCCTATGGTGCAATGAGTGGGCAGTTCGGTGGACATGCTACAGGTGCTCTTGGTGCAGCACAGCAAGGTGCAACTGCTATGGGTACGTTAGGAGCGTCGATGGGTAGCCCTGCTCAACAAAGTAGCACTGATATGGGTGATTATATGTCTCAGTACACCAAAGGCGTTACAGACCCACAATTAGCACAATTAGCAGAGTTCCAAAAAATGCAGGGTGAAGAACTTGGTGCCCAAGCTACAGCTTCTGGCAACTTGGGTGGAATGAGGGAAGGTGTTCAGTCTGCACAAATAGCTAGAGATACTGCACAACAAGCTGCTGGTATTATTGGCAAGGCACAACAGGATGCATTCGCAAATGCACAGCAGGCATTCCAGGCTGACAGGGCTGCTCAGATGGCTGGGCAGGGACAACAGTTACAAGCTCAGCAAGCAGCGGGTGCGTTAGGCCAGGCTGGTTACGGCACTATGGGTGCGTTGATGGGTCAGCAGATGGATGCATTAGGGGCACAGCAAAGAGCTTTGGGTCAGATGGGTGGCATAGGAGCACAGATGGGTGCCTTAGGTACGAGGCAGGCAAATCTTGGCCAACAGCAGCAAGCACAGCAATTACAAAGGCTGAATGCTATGCAGAACGTCGGTGCCCAGCAAAGAGCGTTACAGCAACAGTCAATGAATATGGGCTATCAAGATTGGCAGAATCAACAGAACCAGAATCGTCAGAATATTAACTGGCAACTTAATGCGATGGGTGCTCTTCCATATCAAAACATACAAGCAAGAACTGATTACACTGGAGTGCCAAGCGATCTAAATGCATTCTTGGGTGCAGGGGTTAAGGGGATGACACTATATAATCAATATAAAAATGGTGGCTCTACTGGAAATGGAGGCCAGAACTAATGGCTATTCTTTCTTTTGCACAAAGAGCCGAGTATGCATCTGACCTTCCTACATCTGTTTTGGAAGCAGTAGCTAAAGGGGAACCTCCTCCAGGACCATATGCTGCAGCCACAGATCTTGTTGGGTCATTGCCTGCAGGTGCAGAGCTAGGCATAAGAAATAGATTTAAGAAAAATAAAGCCGTACTAGATCAGAAACGAAAAGCAGAAGAAGAAAATCAAAAGTTAGGATTAAAAGCTCCTCCTGAACCAGATATAGTTTCAAAGATTGTAGCAGAGTCACGAGGAGGTGGAGAGCAGTCTCCGTTTGCAGGGGGACAAGAACAAGGACTTTCGCAGGGAGAGCTTCCAGTACAAAATGTATCTAGTGGTGGTATAGTTGGCTTATCGAATGGAGGACAGGCCCAGAGTTATCCTGATCTACCAATTCCTGATAGTATTTGGAATCGTGCTATGGAGGACGAGACATTTGCTAACGAGTTTATGACTTTATTAGCAGAAGAGGCCATGGAGAGTGATCCATCCTTGTTTGAGAATGAAGGTTGGTGGGATCAAACTGCAGGTGCAAGAAATCTTACGTGGGATCTTATTAAACCAGAATCTCCTTGGACGAAAGAAGAAGGATTTAATCCTTGGGGTCTCCTAGACTGGGGTGTAATGGGGGCAGGTGCCCTTGGTACAGCGTACTCAGGAGGATTAGCATCTGCACCTATATCTGCTGCTCTGGCTTCATATAAGGCCGCCAGAAAAGCTGGTAGGGTTGCGGATGCTGCAAAGGCAGTGGCACAATTGCGTAAACTTGGAACAAGTCCACTGAGACAAAAGATTTTTAGTCCTCTTCAGAGTATACAGCGTAATATAACAAGCAGGAGTATGCCAAGCTGGTTGGGTGGACGTAGCTGGAAGGGCAAACAGGATACTATCGCAGAAACATTAGGAAGAGTGGTAACTAATGCACAACTTTCGAGTAACCCTGTATTGAGTGGACTAGCAACTTTACTAGCAAAACAAAAAAATCTTAAGACTGTTGTGCCACCAGGTGCGACATCTATCCCAGTTAATACCCAGGGAGTTGGTGATGTATTTTTACGTCGATTTTTTCCATCATTGTTTGGGTCTGTCGCCTTGGGTGCTAACGTGGCGGATGTAGTTGAAAATGTTGGTGATCCTGATGTAAATCGTTATAGGGGAGACCAGAGAGACCCCTGGGAAACCTTAAGCCCTGAGGGCCAGGAAGTAGTCGCTCAACGAATTGCTAATCAGCAAACACTCAAAGCAAGAGAAGAACTACAAAGATATTTAGATGAAGTTGCTAATGCTAATAGAGGTGGTGGTCCAACGGGAGGAGGCTTGGGTGGCTTTCGTAGTATACTAGATACATTAACTGAAGCCTCAGGAGGGGCACGGGAAGAATATAAAAATTATGTAGAGAAAACACTAAGACCTCGTTTGACTGAACTTTCAGGAACCGAAGAAAAGTTGGTTGATGCATACAGTGATATAAGAGATATTGCAGAAAGATTTACCGTTTCAGATGATACTAGAAAATCAAATGCACTAAATATTGGACTAGCTTCTCTTGCTCATGGACTGTCAACAGGCAAGCAAAATATTCCAGGTGATATAGTTGCGAATATGGAAGGTACTGAGAAAGAAATAAGAGATTATCAAGAGGGTGTGGATCGTAAAAACCTTGAACTAGGATTGATGGCGAACACAGCCGACGTAAACGCTCTTCAGATACGTGCTGAAAGGGAACGCTCTGCCGACATGTTAGATCTACCCATCTATACAGATCAAATGGAAGAAGAAAGAACCAATATAGGCTTGGCCATGGAAATGATTATAAGGGAGCGTGTTGCAGAAATTCAGGCTCTGGCACAGAGAAACCGTCTTAATGTTCCAAGTGTAAGTGATATTACAAATTTAGCTGAATATGAGCTTACGCAAGCTATGCTAAGTGGAGAAGATCCTACTGAGAAATTGGCAAAAATAGATGAAATTATGGAGAGTTTAAAAAATCAGTACAAACAACAGTTAGGGTTAAGGTAATGTTCCTTAATAATTGGATTTAGTCTAGAGGAGTAAAGAATGCCTCAACCTATTAGGTTGCCTGATGGACGCACGATTTTTTTGTCTGACGATCCAATTAAAGCACAGGCAGAAATATCATCTATTTATGAAAGGTACTCAGGAAGGGCACCTAGAGATATTCAGCCAAGGCTACCTAGCTTTATGCAACAGGATAAGCCAGGCAGCCTGCTTGACCCTGAATCTAATTTTGAGCGATTTATTTCTGCTGCATCAGCTATTCCTAGTGGTATAGTAGATACGGCAAGCTCTATTGTGCAATCAGGCTTGGCAGTTGCTACACCATTTGCTGATCTGCCTCTTGAGAAATCTTTACGAGAAGCTGCGGCTCGTCGTGCTGCAACCAGAGACCCCCGTTACACTACCTCCTCTGCTGTAGGTGCGGGCCTTGGCCAAGTCGGAGTAATGACAGGGCTAAGCTTTATGGGTCCATATGGTAGGCTTGCGTCACGAGGGGTTGGAATGGCACTCAATATCAATGATGCCGCCAACCGTATAGCCAGCTATGAAGAACGTACAGGAATTAATGTGCCGTGGTACAAGGAAACTTTGGCCCACCTAACAGGTGCTGCTATAGGTATTACTGAACAAATGCCTCTTAGGGTTTGGGCTGGCAGGGGTTCTGTCGGCAACATGCTTGCAAGGATTAATGCAGGCACTGCACGTAGTGGGTTCCGCTCAACTGTGGCTGCTGTGGGGGCAGAAGGTGCTCAAGAAGCTATGGCAAACCTTATGCAATCTCTTACTGCACGTGGCCTTTATGACAAAGATGCCATGAAAGATGTAATATCCGCCTCCTACGAAGATGCAAAGGTTGGCGGTATTGTTGGTGGTATAGCAAATGCCACAACAAGGCTTGTACTAGGAAAGTATAATAGATATTTCAACCCTAGTGCAGCAGATATACAGGCCGAAGAGTTTCTAAGAAAGCGTCAACAAAAAGACTGGCGAAGTGTACGAGAAAGCTGGGAGCAACTGGACCCTAATGCTATTACATCTGACTTACAGTCTATTATAAGCGAAACTGATATTACCCAGGGTCTTGCAGATGATATAACACGGGCACTGGGTGCCCAAAAAACTCCACTTCCATTTGGATTAGAGGGAATGCTTCGTGAAGGCAATATTGATTTGTTTAATTTAAACAGATTGATTCAACAGTCTCGCACTTCTACTGAAAATCTTTTGGAAGAGTTGAAGCAGAGTGAGGAAGGTTTGTCTGGCAGGGCTAGGCTGCAGTACAAACAGGCACAGGATGTAGTAACCCAGATTATGCAACCCAGGCTTCAAAAGCTATACGAGTTAAGGGATAAAATAGCACAACGTCCTACTGGCGGTGGCCTTCAAGATTTACAAAGCTATAATGGTAGAAAAGCTCAAGATATAAATGATGCTGATCAACTATCTGTTAAAGATATGTTGCCAAATATGGGTGTTCGAGATCCTGGTGCCCCACAGAGTGCTGTGGTTTTGCTTATGAAGGACTTGTTTGGTGGGGGGTTTGGACTTGGTGCCTATTATAATATGGCAGAGAAACTAGGTGCCCATAGATCAGTTGGTGCTGACCAAAGCAGACAAGCAGAATTGGCAACCGAAGGTGCAGACCCAAACTTCTCGTCGTCTTCAGAAGCTAATTTTGAGGCACCTACAATCAGTGCTTATATTTTTGGAGATATTGATCCAGAAAAGGGTCATAGTATTGGAGAGTTTGATTTACCGTATCTAGGTCAAGAATCTGATATAATAAAAAAATTAAATGCAGACATAGATGCCATTAATCAGGCTGACTTAAACGCTCAAAAAGAGAATCCACTTACGAAGCGTGCCTATGAAGCCAAGGTAGGGCGGAAAATATCTGATAGTCAGTGGGCAACCATCGCAAATGCTAATCTGGGCAAGATTCAGGAGTCACGAAGAGCGTTACACGAACAGCTTGCTGCGAAAGAAGGTCAAAGATCAGAGATATACTTAAGAGCGTTAAATAAAAACTTACTATCTGTACTTACTGCCAGCCAGGCAAACCCTGCCATTATTGAAAGAGGTGCAGAACGTTTGGGTATGAGTGCTAATCAGTTTGTACAATGGCTTAATGGCATGAGTCAGCGTGTGCAGGCTATGGCAAGCGTTAGTGAGTCTAACAAATTAGAGGTAGCCAATGCTCTAACAGCAGCCTTAAAACAAGCACAGCAGGGTGATCCCAGTAAAACTTTAGCAGAATTAAGAAAACAATTAAAAGAAGATGGGACAGAAGAACGACTACGAGCTAAGTACGCATCACACAAAAGAGAGTTTTCTGCAGCGGATGCCATTAACTTGACAAAGTTGTTTAATTCTGAGGTAGAGTCTGATGCTGCCCTTAATCAAATGTTTGCAATGCGAGCTAGTGCAGACCTGTCATCTTGGATAGGTGATAACGATAGATTTGTTTCTATTGGTAGGTCACCTGTTCCGTTGAGAGACGATACACAAATAAAAGTTATTAAAGAATTTTTTGATACTTACAATCCTGAGAAAAAAGGAGTTTCACAGGATGATATAGAAAGACTTCTTGCAAGCAAGAATATAAAGTTACGAGATTCTTTAGCGAGTACTTCGTTGGGTGCTGATATAGGCACAGGCGTTGAAAGCAGGCCCTTCAGAAAGTTATTACAAGATCTTACTGGTGCTGACTCTTGGTCCACTGCGACTGAAGGTCAAAAATATTTTATGTACTCTAGGCTTGCTCAATTGCCTCCGATGTATGCCCACATAGATCGTGGTAAACAAATGGGAAGTCTAAGGGCGGACTATGATGCAATATATCTTCCTGATTTTTATAGTGATCCACGAGTCGAAAGACTGTATAAGCCATTATTAAATATTATATATAGAAGTCAAGAAGGGCTTGGTGTTGACCCAGCATGGGACAACCTAAATACTGGAGATCCTTCAGATTTTTATGATGGCGTACCTATAAGTGCTATCCTGCAGTATATGCAGGAAGGGGTTGCACGAAGAAATCAGGCATTCCAGCCAAGAGCAGTAAGTGAAGCGTTGGCACAGCTTATAGAGACAAGGGTTTTACGGGTAGACGGGGACAAAATTCTTATTAATAATGTAGACCCTCCAGGCAATGAACTTTTGTTTGACCCTATTTCTGGAAGATTTGACGAAAGACAGCGACAGGCTCGTGAGGATTTAGATTGGGAAAACTTTGTAGATCCTTTAGAAATTGAACGCAAGCTGCTTGAGGAAGATGTAAAAGATACTGTTGATGAATTGCTTGAAGCTTACAATATAGAAGCTGAAGCCAGAGGTGACCGCAAGTACACAAGAGAAGAGTTTGTTAGACAGTTTGCAGGCGAATTGTCTAAAATGACAGGCAAAAGTGAGCTAAAGAGATTAGGCTTGTTGGGGTCTGTGGGTCAATCCTTAATAGCTGAGATAGAACCCACTCAAAATCAATTGTTACAATTACTAAAAAGTAAACAGGGTCGAGATATATCCCGTGCATTAGTTACTGACGGTATTTTACCTGTACAGCTACAAGACGGACTACACAATCTCAGAGGTCAATACATTAATCGAATAAAAACTACTTATGAAGTATTTAAAAAGGAGATTGAAACTGTATTAGATGATCTGGCTGCAACACGAGGCTTAAAGCTGGAGTTTGTTGATCAGTTTGGTGGTGTGTTCCAAGCACTTGAAGAGGTGGGGATTAACAACATACCGTCCTTAGATAGTCGAGTAGCTATGTATGATACAGTGGGTGGACGTATACTAATTAACCTAGCAAATATTGATCCCAATAGGGTAATGAGTTCTTTGGAAGTTATTAAGGAAGCAGCATTCCACGAAGGACTACACTCATTAGATATTCGTGATATGTATGACGAAACAGAAAGACGAGTGTTATACAATTACGCACGCAACGAGATTGTTCCTGAGGAAGTTGATCCCACTCTTCACGAAGCTGGATTGACTTGGATGGATCGCAGTATTCTTAAGCACTCTAATTCACAGCTAAGTGAAGGTGATATAGCTGCTGAAGCTGTTATAGATGTCTTAACAAATTTGTCTATGGATAACATTCCAGAAGCCAAGACCGCAGGTAAGATAGGTCTAATAGAAAGAAACTTAAATAAATTATTAACTGGCGTAATAGACGCTGCCGATACATCGAATATAACGGAGTTATTACAAGTATTTCGTAACATACGTTCTGGCAAAATAGGTGAACGTGGTGCGGGCTATATGGGTGTTGAGGCTGAGGCCCCAGAATACTCTATTAGGTCATTAAGGCTAACTGAATATGCTGACCCTGCAGAAGTCGAACAGTTAAAAGATGCATTAAGAGTTCTTAATAGTGCGTCTACGCCCCAGGAAAAAACTGCGGCAGAAGCAACGGTTGATAAACTAACAAAAACAATAACTAGTCGTAAAACAGAGATACAAAATACTGCCCCTAAGGTTACGATGCCTCAAACTATAGAAGAGCTAGAGGAGCGTATTCGGTCAATGAATAGCACGTATCCTGGTGCAGTTCCTTTGATGGGCAAAATGGGCAAGGATAATTTAGATGCCTATAGAGTAGCTATTAATGAATTTATGACACGCAGGAATGGTGATATGGGGTACGTCATGCCTGCTGAGCAACAATTCTTTTTTGAAAACCAAACAAATCTAGGCCAACGTGGGCAACAACTTGTTAAATCACTATTAGATAAGGGCTTGGTAAATCCTACCGAAGGAGATCCTATTCGTGATCAATTCCAAGATGATGGCACAGCTTCTGGAGAAATTTTAGGAAATAATCCTGAAGAGGTTGCTCAAAAAATTGATGCTACAACAAGGGACGTACTTCGTTATAACTTTTTAGATCGTAGACAGTGGGCAGTTAAGCAGACGCAGAGACTCTTGGCCAAACAAAATATGGCAATGCTAGATGCTAAAACTTCTGCACTTGTAGGATTTCGTAATTCTGATAGTGCGGTAAATCTACTTCCTGGTTTAATGAGGAAGGGACCACTTAAGTATACGGGAGCAACTGCACTGTCTGGACAGTTTTTAAATGTCCCTGTATACAATGAAGCCTTACAAGAAAAGTATGGTGGAGACGGTCAAATACCAGGACTGGCAGTTATTATGCATCCGATTAGGCATAAGCAAGATCAATATCTTGCTTCGATGTATGGAGAAGTTAAAAGAATTGTAAGTAAAAAAAGAAAACTAGATGAAGTTAAAGCCTTGGTTAGTGCCATCCCCCCAGGAGTTACAATTACTCCTGAGTTACAAGCGAGTTTAGATCTTGCTCAATACAAATACGATGCAGCAAATCCTAGAAAGGGTAAAAAACGTATAAGGAAGTGGTCGAATAAGGATATCCAAAAAGTAATTAGTACGGTTGAAGATGGTATTGTTCTGGATAGAAATGGCCGAGTTGTTGAGGAGGGTGATAGCGGGCACATTGCTAGGTTCTGGGATTACTACCAGGCATTTAACTCTGAAATGATACGGTTTGCGTATCAAACAGGACTCATTAGCCTAGATGTGAGAGATGAATGGTTGCAAGAAGACTACATGCCATTCTACCGTGAAACACATGACGGTACTTCATCTTTAGAATTTGGATCAGAAGAGCAAATAAAAAAACGTGGTGAGAATTTAGTTGAAAAGGCACTAACAGAAAGTTTAGCACCAATTGATAGAAATATTTTTGAGTCGATCAACACGAACATTCAAGCACTTGTACGTGACGGGTTAATGAATGTAGCTGTCTCTAGAGTAGCACGAGATTCAATGGAGTTAGGCGAAGCAACTTTAGTTAGTACTGGAGAGCTTGGTGCAAAAGCAGACGCTCGTATTATACGAGTTATGGAGCAAGGCGTAGCAACATTCTATAGGCTTGATGATGCACAGCTTGCAATGTCATCAATGCTTGCGGGTCATAACCCAAGAAAAACAATTGAAAAATTATTGGGTGAAGGTACGCTTGGTAAAACTAGCTCTAAGTATCTTACAGGTGCCGCACAATTACTGAGAACAAGCGTAACAAAAACTCCTCCATTTATGTTGAAGAATGTTTTAAGAGATTCATTTCAGGCTATGATTTTAACTGGTGGAGACCCTAGCATTATTGTAGATGCAGTACGTAATGCATTGGATAGAGGCACTAGGGATCGTGCTGCTGAATTAGGACTTTCAATTGGTATCGACTTTGTTGCGGAGCCTGGAAAGTTCGATGAGAAGCTTGCAAGTGAGTTTAATAGATATGAAAGGATGCAAAAAAATTGGACAGCGGGCGATGGGATTACAAATCCATTTAGCCTAGCGTGGGACGCATTGGGTAATCTCGCTGAACAATCGGAGTCTGCCACAAGGCTTGCTGTTTATGATAGAGTCCTAGCACAGACAGGTGATAAAGCGTTGGCACAGAATATGGCATTAGAAATAATGAACTATGGTCGAAGAGGTGCCAGTCCGTACTTTAGCACATGGCTATCTACGGTGCCATTTATGAACGGTCGCTTGCAGGGCTTGGATGTTGTATGGCGGGGCCATATGGGACATCAGGATATACCGAACTTAGAAAGGTACGGAAAAACTCAATCAGAATATGATCAACTCCGATGGACACAGAAACAAATGGGTATGGTCTGGAGTCGTGGGGCAGCACTAGCTCTTGCATCTTTAATATATGAAGTGCTGATGGATATGGGTGACGAGGATGATGATTACAGGAACCTTAGAGACGATGTAAAGTTTGACAACTGGGTGCTTCCTATTTCAAAAAATAATTGGTTGAAAATACCTATTCCATTTGAGATAGGAACTATTTATAAAGTTATACCACAGATAATATATAAGCTAGGAACAGATGCAACATTTGACTTGAAAGATGCAGGAGGAGAAGTCAGAAGGCAGATGAGAAATACACTGTCTATAGGGTGGCCACAAATGTTTGGACCTATGTTAGATGCTATGGCTAATAAAAATAGATATCGTGGTGATGAGATTGTTTCTTATTATGATCAACAATTAGAATCATTACAACAAAGGGATATGTATACTAGCGATACAGCTATTCTGGGAGCAGAACTGGCCAGTGTACTTCCTGGAATTAATCAGATTGACTGGATGACCTCACCAATGAAGTTATCATACTGGATGTATAATCAGGGTGGTACGATGGTTTCTTATGTAGTTAAGATTGCAGATAGGATATTGAGAAGTGGTATCGTTCCTTTTGTAGATAAAAAGTCTGTTGCAGGAACTCCTTTTGACTTTGACTTTGACAGTCTTTTTACTGGAGAGGGCATTGCTAATATGCCTATGTTTGGAGACTTGACGTTAGACAAAAGGCGAGGTGGTGGACTCAGACAAGGGTGGTTCGACTTAGAGCAAGAAGGAGATAGGGTTGTAAATACAGCAAACGCTATTGGTGAGCGAGATAGATATAAGGGATGGTTGTACGAAGAAGAACACCGTGCCTTACTGGAATATAGAGGATTACTTGCTATGACAACCAAGAAACTAGAGTTATGGCGAAGTGCTAGGGATGCGATATTTAAACGAAAAGATCTTAATTTAGACGAAAAACGTATCCGTATGTATAATTTATATGAAGTAGAAAAAGACCTTTTGCGTCAAGTTCCTAGTATAATGAAATCAATCAAGAGTCAGCAAAAGCTTTATGATAAACTAAAGAAGGGGAGGCCAGATGTTCAAAGAAATGCTTAGTGATGAAAGGGGAAACCTGAGTGCTGCTCGCACATTCTTATGTGCATCCCTTATGTTTACAGGAGCCTTGATAGTTTTTGACTCTACAGTATGGGAAGTTCCTGGGGCTGCCTATACTTTGCTTGGTAGTTTGGTCGTGGGTTTAGTGGCATGGGCGGGTGGTCCCCGTGTAAGCCAATACCTGGCTCCTCAAGTAGGAGCCGTAGCTTCTGGGATAGCGAAGTCTATCAAAGAACCTAGACGGCCAGACATACTAGATAATAGTCCTGGGTTTAGGGAACATGACGAGAAGTGAGTGGGCTACGCTGTGTGATGCACAGCTTAAGGCAAACGGCATAAAGAATTTTACTGCATTAGAAATTTGTGATGTAGGCCGTGAGTCTAATGGAGCGAGTCTTACTCCTCCTAGTGTTGAGTTGATTGATAATGCAATCAAATTGATTGATGTGTTACAGTATGTAAGAAGAGCAGGTGGTGTATCTCCTGTTTTAATTAATAGTTGGTATAGAAGTTGGGACTACAATGAGGCGATAGGTGGGGTGCCGAATAGTATGCACTTAACTTTGGGTGCAGCAGATATTGTTAAAATAAATTGGACTCCAAGACAGGTCGCTGATTTATTAGAAGACAGTCCTTACAAGGAGCAGTTAGGTATAGGTAGGTATAAAACATTCACACATGTCGATGTCCGTGGCATGATAGGCAGGCCAGCACCTGCAAGATGGGGTAAAAATGCATAGAGGTATAATAGGTTTAGCTACTGGTGGGCGTAATCCAGAAAAGAAAAAACCAGGAAGAAGGATAAGAAAGCTTACAGTTGATCCTAAGGTTGCTTTGCAGAGGCGTATAGCAGCACAACGTGAAGAAGAAAGAAGGGCTGCCTTGAAGAAAAGACAAGAAGCGGCAAGAGCACGAGCCGCAGAGGGTGGTAAATCTAGAACAAGTATACGAAAAGGCTCCGTAGCGGAACGGGGAGGTAGGTCGGGTGCTAAGCTTATTAGTGAGTCAATAGAAAGAGTTGAGGCTGGACCAGGAATGTCTAGCCTTCCTGCCAAGAGGGTACTAACTCCAACTGAAAAATTATTAGAGGAACTTGAAGCCCTAAAAACGGCTAAACCAGAGATACTGGAAGAAGTTGATATAACACCAAAGGTTGACCAGCCTGGAAAGAAGACTCTAGCACAAAAAGAAAAGCTTCGAGAGGGCAAGGGAAGCCAGCAAGTCGCAAGTTCTGATCGAACACCAAGGGGTGGAAGGGTGGTAAAGACTGATTATGGCCCAGGCCAACCAGCAGCAAGAGCAATGACTACAGCAGATCGTTTGGAGGCACGAAAGGCAGCGTTCCAGGCTAATCCCAAAGAGTTAGAAAGGCTTCAAGAGGCGTTGAGAGTTCTTGATAATGCTGAAACAAGTGAGGCAAGGAAAGCGGCAGAAGCAGAGATTGATAAAATAGTAAAAAAAGTTACTGGTAAGGGTGATTACGGTCGGTGGGTAGACCCGTCAGGACATTTTTATAGTGATATAGATGATGAAACTAGGAGAAGAACAGGTGTAATTAAGGCACGTACTGCTGGTGAAACAGAAGTAGATGCTTTAGAGAAGGGTATTAAGAAACAGCTTCAAAGTGCAGACGATGATACTCGCAGAGTAATATTAGATGGATTAGAAGAAACGTTTATTCCTGTAATGAGAGAGAACGCTGAGAAAATAGCAAAGAGTGGTGGCTCTGTTAGGTCAGGACATATAATGCCTGAATATATATTTAATGATAATGCCGATCTGTCTATTAAGAAAAAGCTTAATGATTGGTTTAAATTTTTAAGGAATAATACAGGGCGTGGTCCGATAAGACCTTCCGTTGTACATGAAACAATTTCTAATATCATCGAAAAACATGGAATAAAAATAGCTACAGGATTGCTTGCCACGGGTGCACTGGCAACTGGTGTAGCCCCCCTTGCAGCGGCAGGAGTAGCTATAACGGGAGGTGTTTTAGATAACCTGATGAGTCCAGAACTAATGGGATTGGGAGAAATTCCTGAACCAGAAGACCTGACAAATAAACAGAAGATGCAGTACTACGAGAACCTAATGGCACCAGACCTTGGCATGATGTCTCCCGACTTAGACTTTGAAAAACTCTTTGATGATAAGCCTGCACCAGGAACACCTATACTAGATATTTTAGGAATTAGATAATGGCTAACGGACCATCAAGTCCTGACACTCCTTGGTGGAGTCCTGTCGACTACGAAGGCAATATGAAAACAGGTGGTATGGATATGGACCTGGACCCCAGGCTTTTTGCTGAGTTAGGTCTAGACTTTACGCCAGTGGTGGGAGACATAAAGGCGTTAACGTATGATATGCCCAGATCACTTAGGGATGCTGTAAATGCACCGACACCTTTGGGTAAAGCGGGTCATGTAGGATTGGCGACATTAGCAGGGCTGTCTTCTATACCAGTCATGGGTAAGCCTTTCGATTTCTTGCGGGCTGCCCTTAAAGCTCGTAAAGCTCGTAAGTTGGATGCGTTGAATGCTCCGAGGATCGAACGGAAAGCCCGAATAAAAAAAATACTTGAAGAATTTGACAAATTACCTGTAAACATAAATAGAATAGAACACGCACGGTTAGGACGAATGGCAGACGAGGGCTTTGACACTGTTCTGTATCATGGGACTTGGAAGTCGCAGGACCCCGACAACCCATGGGAATACTTAAGACCTGGTAAGGGCGAGGGTCAGGACATATATGGAGAGGGAATATATTTGGGAGATGAAAGCTTAGCTAACATATTTGCAGGGGATGTAGGTATACCAGGGCAGATGGAATCCAGAATTTATCCTGCTATGGTTAGGGGTGAGAAGATATTTGATATGAAAAAATTTCGAAAGGCAAGAAATGAAACTTATAAAAATGTTCATATGGACTGGACTATACCCGATACGAAGTCACGGCAACTTGCTTACAATAAAGCAAAGGCTGAGTATATGGAATCACTAGGCTTTCCTGGATTGCATGATGTAAGTTTCCACGACATTACTACGGAAGGTCTCGACAAAAGATCTAATATACTAAAAAAGTTGGGATACCAAGGATTCATAGACGGAGATACTGCGATAGTTTGGGACCCGAAAAATATTAGGTCCCCCTATGCCCAGTTCAAAGACATGGAAAGTAAGGATATGTTGGCTAACTGGGTTGGACCAGCACTGTTAGGTACTGGTATGGCCGCCAGAGCTACCAGGGACAGAGAAAACTATGTGGAACGCTACAAGGATGGTGGTATAGTTTCATTACTTGGAAGGAATAGGTAATGGCTAACGGTATACAATCCCTACTAGGTCCAGATAAAAAAAAGCGTAAGTATGCGGAACAGGGTGCGTATCCCTATATACTTCCTGATACATTAAAGGGCCTTGAAAGGTATTTCTTTTATGAGGGGGCGAAGAAACGTCTGGATGATCCGAGTTATTGGGTCGATGAGGTGGGAGAGTTCGGACCATACCGACTACCCAGACTTAGGAACCTGGTTGCGGGAGAAGATGGGCGAATGGAATGGCAAGAAGGGCAGAAAGATCCCGAATGGATGCGTCCATTATTGGATAGCATGGCTGTTTTTATAGAGGATGACCCAAATAACCATAGAAGGATTCCACGTGTCTTGGATGAATGGGAGAACCTAGATGCATACCGAGAAAACGTTGGTGAAATATCCAAAGGACCCGATTATTACCCAGGAAGTTACTTACATGGTAGGTATCAAGTCCGTCCGACGGGTGAAGATCCCACGATAAGTATAAATCCATTCGTACAATATGCTCCTGGGTTTTTTCCAACGGGAGCAGACAGATATAACGTGATGCACGAGATGTTCCATGACGAGCATTATATGGGCGATGCCCTTGAAGGATTAGATAGTCCCCGTTATCACGGAATAAGGAGTCCTCATACAGCAGAAATGATGGTAGCTGCGTGGGAGGCACTAGGTGGAGTAGGGGACACAGAGGAGCCTTCTATGGACAGTCTTATAGATGCTGCATCTGATGTGCTTGCTAAACCAGCCGTTTCATCGGCTGGTGAATTAACAAACGAACAAAGGGATTACGTAGAACAAACATTAAGGCGTATGGCTGGGCGAAAACCATTTCTTCGTGAGTTCACAGATGAAGGAAACTTTGAGAGGTTACGCAAGATAGCACCTGAACCTGAACCGACTGGTCTAGAAAGATTTAAAGAAGGTATACTTTCATTACTTGGAAGGGATAGATAATGGCTAACGGTATCTCGAAGGCAACGTCCCTTCCTGCCTTAAGCGTAGGATTTTTTATAAGCATACTTGTAGCTACATGGGTTGCAGGAGCTAGGTTTGAGGGCATGGAACGTGCCGATGCACAAGCTATGGTCGAGCTACAAGATGTTCGTGACAGGCAAGGAAAATATATTGGCCAACAAGGCAGTCTGACCCTTCAACTTTCAGAGTTACAAGATCAAGTTATTCAACTTGAAAGAGAACTAGCACTACTAAAGGTTAGGCTGGAGCTTGGAGGTGATACGCAATGATGGATTGTCCACGTTGTGGTGCTGAAAGAGAGCTAAACAACAAGTACTGTGCGTGGTGTGGATGGGATTTCGTATCGAAGTGGCAAGTCTGCGAGCGTTGTGGAAATACTATAAAAGATGCAGATGGATACTGTGACGAATGTGGTGATATTTCTATAGAGTAACAGAGAGGTCAGATAAAATGAAACACTTAGTTGTTTTTTTTGGAGACATGCACTGTGGCTCCACAGTAGGGCTATGTCCGCCTGAGGGAATAGAGCTAGATGATGGTGGCCTATACATGCCCAACAAGGGACAGGAATGGCTTTGGAATAATTGGGAAGAAGCATGGGCTAGGATTAAATCCATCAAGCGAAAGAACAGGGATGCTAAGTTACATATTGTATGTAACGGAGATGCCACGGATGGGGACCATCACAGGACTACACAGATTGCTACGGGGCACGAAGGTGTGCATGTAAACTGTGCCCTTGAAACATTGCGGGTTCCGTTGGCCCTTAAGCCAGACAGTATACACATCATCAGGGGAACGTCAGCACATGTAGGCCGTGCAGGTGGGCTTGAAGAAGGGATGGCCAAGGCACTAAAGGGAACGGGATGGCCCATAGTAGAGGACCCTGACACTGGGCAGATGTCTTCCTATACACGAACCATAAAAATTGGTTCTACCGTATTTGATATTAAACATCACGGCAGAATGGGTAGAAGAGCACACACGAAGGGACCGTACATGCGTTGGTACGCACAAGATATCTTCTTTAACTATCTGATGGACAACGACAACCCTCCCGATGTAGCAATCAGATCTCACTTCCATCAATTTGCTGATAGTGGAAAGATTCACAAGGTCAAGACACGGGCGGTAGCACTACCTGCGTGGCAGTTAGCTACTGAGTATGTTCATAGGGTTGCTGAATCTCTTGCCGACATAGGTCTTGTTTACTTCGAGATTGATGACGATGATTATAGTATGGAAAGCATACTTTTTACACCAGATAGACCAACGATTGTGGAGGTATTATGAGTAGTATTACAGAACAAGAATTACTAGCACAGGTACAAAAAGCACTAGGAGGTACGGCAGATCCTGAAGGGGCGATGTCGGTGAAAGAACTATCTAAGGCTTTAGACATAACAGCAGAGCAGGTCAGAGACCGACTAAAGGAATTGATCTCGCAGGGATCGGTTGAAATCTGTCGGGTTCCACGAACCACGATGACTGGAGTTGTATCTAGAAGATACTGTTACAGGCTTGTGAGGAATGAGGGCGATCAAGCAGTAGCCGAAACTGTCCCCGCAATTCTCAGCGGAAATCCTGATTTTGTAAATGAATAAAAAATTACTGCAGAATAATTTTATAGCGATTTTGATAATTTTTGGCTTGCTATCATTTTCAGGAATTATTTTTAACTCTAATGCGGCAGCGAAAGCCAGGGCCGAACTAGCAGAAGAAGAAGTTGAAGAGTTGAGGTCACAAAGATTAAAACTTGAGGACCAACTCTTAGAATCTTATGAGTATTACGACGTACTAAGGGATAGCTTAGACAACGTTCACGACTCACTCGCTGAAATCAGGGAGTCTGCTAAAAATGACGCTCTCACATCGTCTGTAAGCTTCAACGAGAACCTAAGTACACTCCGTGAAAGCATAGCTAATCAAGATGGCTTAGAAGCCTTGCTAGACACCTTAGAATTAAATCACCAAAAAGAGGTGTCCTCTTATCAGGTACAAATTGCCACATTAGAGGAAGATAAGGTGATTTTATGGAGAAGGGTGGAGAGCTTGGACTCGTTGTGGTCGATGGAGCAAAGAATAAACGAATCACTGAGGCTAGAGATCACAGCTTTGAATAAAGAATCAGATGCTTGGAAGGACGCTGCCAACCGTGGAGTATTTTCTAAGATAGGTGGATCAGTTCCATATGTATTAGCGGGAGTCGCATTGGGATCTTTTATCCGCAACTAGATGCCACCAGCTTTTCGCATATCACTTGGTCTGGTACGGCTTCTTTTAATACGTTCTGTTCTCCAGTAGTACAGTGCAGTTTTCCATCCGTACTTTACACCTGTCACCACTCCGAAGAAAGCTGAACGCAGCAACAACATAAAAAAATAAATTGCAGTTTTTATTTTACCTTTCCAATCCATTGTTTTTTCCTTTAAAAAGCGAGAGGCCACCACCGACTGGATTAGTAAATCCATTAGTCGGTCCCATTATGGTTATTTAAGTCATGCCTAATCAGGGGCACCCAACCCCTACCAAGCAGTGACACCTCTCTTGTTATAAAGACTTACATTTCTCTCTTAACAGTTGAAGCTACACAGTGTACAAGATACTTGGTTATGCTCCAACGTCTCCTGTCAGCCATAGCACGGGCCTCTTCATACAAGTCCATAGGCATCCTCAACAGAAATTCCTTTCCGTTCTTGATGGAACCCATGGGTTGAATGGAGCGAGTAGCTTTAGAATGCAAGGCCATCATCTTCCTCCTCTACTGGTGCCTCTACTGGAGCATCAGCCTTAGATCTATCAAGCTCTAGTCTAAAGTTCTTGTACGGCATGCCCGCTTTCGATGTACGTTCCCACATAGCAACTCGCAACACAGGCATCTGGCCAGTCTTTGCTCGCTCAGTCATGGCCTTTAGAAACTCTCTGGTAAATTCAATCTTACCGACTTCAGAAGGGTGTCTGTCAGTCTTTGCGTACTTGTTTTTGAATACTGCAAAATCAATCTTTGGTTCGTTGGCATAATCAGCCATGGTTATTTCTCCTCTGCTTTCGCATCGAATAGTTTAAGTGCTACTTCTCCCGCTTCCTTCACTCTCTTGATCATCGCTACTGCTCTTTCTTCATCCCCACTTGCAACCACATCCTTGATGTCTTGTTTCCAGTCACCCTCAGGAACCCAACCTCTTTTGACTAGGTCGTTAGCAGTGTCCTTCAACTCGTCAATATAACTTTTCTTTGCTGTCTTGACGGTCTTCGGCTTCGGTTGCTTTTTAGGTGCAGACTTCTTCGGTGTAGACTTCTTGGGTGCAGGTGCATCATCACCCTGAGGTGTGTCTTCACCTGCATAGATATAGTGCCCCAATCCAAATAAAGCAAAACACTTCGTAAGGCAACGCATCTTAGCGTCTGATATAGCCCTTGCGTCAGGGTTGGCTATCGCTTTGTGCCGATAGTCCATGACGGCCAACCACATCTCACGCTTCACATCACCAATGGTGACACTACAGGTGACCATCGCACTGCCACCTGGATAACTGTTGATGTCATACATGATGCCTTTTTCATCTAACTGTCCGTGCCACTTGATGGTTAGGTCAGGGTAGTGATCCATCATTACTCCCCATGCCCATGCCCAACTCAAATAAGTCAGCCCTCCACGATCCTCAGTGTGCTTACTGACATCCACCTTTGAAAGCGTGTCCCATATTTGTTTGGCTGTTGGTTTAGCCATTTGACTCATCTCCTTCACCTGTAACGGTAAGTATTACAGGAGTCTTACCTAGTGAAATCATTTCTTTTTTCCAGTCTTCTGTCGCCTTCTCATGCTCAGATTCCAGGACATCTATCATGTCCTTAAGACAGTCCATCTTTAGCAGTGGGTTATGGTCCAGAAATTTGTCATTGAGCGTTACTTGCCCCTCTCCATTTTCCTGGTCGTAAAGCAATTCTCCTGCTTGAATACCGATCCCATCTGGGGTAACCATGAACTTATGGATCGCATTACGGCTATAGAGGCACCGTCCTCCCTTCTTGTAGGCGGCGGGTCCATATCCTCGTGCACGCCATCTAGTGAGCGTCACGTTAGATATGCCCATAATCTCACAAGCTTCTTCAGCATAGACCCATGCTCTTTTTTTTATCTCCTTCATTTGATTCAACCCCCTCCGTTGTTAAACTGTTTACAAAACTCCGATACATCACACCAACTCTCACATCTGATATAACGTGCATCGCCATTCACTATAGAATACTTTCCAGACTTACGTGAATTGATGTACTCAGATGCTTCCTCTAATGTGTCGCAAGACTTTGGCCTTCCCTTGCCACCCACGACACTGTAGGCACCCCTAGCCCAACGTTCCTCATTCGTGCAGGGGGACACCTCTTCAGCAGTATGTACAGCTACCCTACTACTGATGTACCTCTCCCTTCTAGCCATCGGCCAAAGGGGTACTGGTATAGACACAATCATACTATCTGGATAGCCATTCTTTCCCGCACGACTAGCCATCCAGTCACGACAGATTGCCACGATAGTAAGGCTTTGAGGTTCTGTGCCATTATTCTCTAACAGCCATGCATACATATTCAACTGGGCCTCCCAGTCAGGCTTCAGAGCTTTTTGCACAGTGAACACTGACGTAACTTTATAGTCAGTGACATGGCCATCTCTTTCGAGGTCGATTGCCCCCGAAATAGTTGTGCCATCACACTCAGCAAACAACCTTTGTTCAACCTTACCTTCCCCATATTTTTCCAGGGTGTTGTGAACTGAGGTTCCCAGGAGCATCCATATCCTGTCACGAACATCTGCTGATAGCTTGTCCTCATGCTCAGCACGCAACCTAGATATTTGTGGTGGCTGTATCAGTCCTGTCACACTGATGTCAGCCTCACCCTTGGTGTATTGATCATCCTCTAATGCTCTCACAAAAGCATCGGGTGCCCCATATTGATTGGTAAGTTTCATTCAGTCCTCCACACCCCCAGGGTCACATCATCAATCCTTCTGACAGAATACTTTCTTTCTAACTGTTTGCCATAACGAAATGCAGCAGACCTGACGTACCTTTCGCTCCCTAAACCATCATCAGGGAAAACAAAAGAATCCAGCACATCCATGTCGGTAAACAACCTGCGAAGATCTGCATATCTACTGCTCTGCTTGTCTGGCAATGGTACTCCCTTTCTAATCTCCATCACTGCGTCCTCCAGATTCCGATTCCATAATCAGTCTTACGAACACTAAACTTCTTGTCCAACCTCTTTGCCATCCTCCATGCGTAACTTCTGATTGCATTTATTTGCGACTGCACCTCACTTGGCTCCATGGGCATTTCAATCAGCCCATTAACACCAATGGTATCTAGTGGCAAATCTCCCCATCGTGTCTTCCTACCTCCGCTTGATGGAGGAGGTCCGACATTTTCGTAGACTCTGAATCTTTTTTCTCTATCCATGATTCTCCTCTGTTTCTTGCGAAAAACTTCCTAGACCGTTATCCTGTATAGCCTAGTAGTGAGAGGAATGATAACCCCATGAGATATGAAACGCAAGAGTATTGACGACGATCCGTGTTACATTATGATACAGGGTGAACCTGCGTCAAAAGCTAACTCTCGTAGGTTAGTTACGGTTCGTGGCAGAGCTATGTTCATCAAGTCAAAGAAGGCACTGTCTTACAGTAAATTCTTCCAGTTGCAGTGCCCAGTCCGCAAGGACTTATACGGCAAGAAACAGGACTTGGCTGTAGCGATGAAGATATTTTACAAGACTCGAAGACCTGACTTGGACGAGTCGTTAATCTTGGACCTGATGGAGGGATTGGTCTACGAGAATGATAGACAGGTGAAGTTTAAGTATGTGGAGTGGGGGTTGGACAAAGAGAATCCACGTACACACATAGTAATATCTAGTATAGATAATAAAGAGAATGTAATTAAAACTTTATTAAGTAACTTGGAGTTAGATAAGGAGGAGAATAGTTAATTGAAAAGTATAGCTCCTGAGATACTACAGTTAGGTTCTAATCTAGGGATAGGTCAGTATAAGCGGAGATGTCCTGAGTGTCAGGACAGTCGAACCAAACATAAGCGAGACACACCCCTATCCATGAAGGTAGACGGCAAGGGAGTGCAGTATCGCTGTCACCATTGTGGCACAGAGGGTGGTTGGGTACATGAGAGGAGAATTATTGATTTTTCAACGGAGAAAAAAATGGCGAGACCAAAACCAATACAAGTCGATACAAATACACACAATGAGGTTGCTTTTGATTACCTAAAAAACAGGAAGATTGCAGAAGAGATAATCGAAAGTCATACAATTTTAACTGAACGTAGATTTAATGGTAAGGTTGTGCCCGCCATAGGGTTTCCGTACAGGGATGGTGGTGTTGTCAACGCAGTAAAGTTTCGCAGTGCAGATGATTCCAAATACTTTTCACAAGAAAATACTTGCGAAGATTTTTTTAATCTTGATCAGTACAGAGAGGGTAATGACGTACTCATTTGTGAGGGAGAGATAGATGCGTGTGCGTGGATGTCATGCGATCTACCTGACAACCTCACTGTGCTATCCATTCCGAATGGGGCACCCGCCACTGTATCGAATGGAAAGATTGATCCGAAAGATGACAACAAATTTAGATACATCTGGCGAGCAGAACGACAGCTTGCGTCAGCCAGTAAGATATTTATTAACACAGATAGTGACGGACCAGGGAATGCCTTAGAGAAGGAGATTATCAGGAGGATTGGTAGTTCAAAGACTTGGATAGTAGACTTAGGAGATTACAAGGATGCCTCTGATGCGTTAGAAAAAGAAGGGAAAAGGTATCTACAGAATCAGCTAGACCAGGCTACCGTCATGCCTATCATTGGTGTGCATACAGTGAACGACATCTTTGATTCGGTAATGAATCTGTATGAGCAGGGGCAAATAAAAGGTGCGTCCACTGGGCTACAATCGCTAGACGAATACATGCAAGTTCCCTTGGGCATGATGACAATTGTCACTGGGTTTCCCGCATCGGGTAAGTCGGATCTTATTGACCAACTTTGTGTCAACCTGGCAAAAAGCAATAATTATAAAACAGTTTTTTGTAGCTTTGAAAAACCTGCTGATTACCACTACGCTCAGTTGAGCCAAAAGGTTATTGACCGCCCATTCTTCCTAGAAAAAGATATCAACCGTATGACCCAAGAAGAGGTAGAGTTTACTAGAGAAGTGATGCAAGACAACTTTGTATTCATGGACAATCGAAGTGGTGGTGCTTCAGATATTGATAGTATTTTACGTAAGGCGAGTGAGTGCGTGTTGAGATATGGAAGTAGGATTCTTGTGATAGATCCATACAACTATATCGACATGGGTGGTGGCAAAGAGACCGATGCAATTAGTCAAATGCTTACGAAGGTACAGCAGTGGGCAAAAAATCACGACGCTCACGTGTTCTTCATCGCCCACCCTGCTAAGCTTTCCTCTGAACGTAGGTCAGGCAAAAAGATAGTGGTGACAGGGCTAGACATCTCTGGCTCACACACTTGGTTCAGTAAGGCTGATATAGGTCTTACGGTATGGAGACATCCACAAGATGAAGAGCCACCCGAAGCTCACGTGTGGAAGGCACGTTGGAATTGGGTGGGAAAGAACGGATCATGCCCATTACACTACGACAAGGGCAGTGGGCGTTGGCATGACTTCGGCCCTGCACACGATGACTATGACTGGGATTTTTAGAATCCACGGAAGCTGTCGGCCCATCGGTTGAGCCATTGTAGTATATGTCTAGCTTCCGAATCCTCATCCATTGGTCCCACGGAATGTCTTGTGAGCTTGAAAGGAAATTCAACAAACCTGATCCTCCAGTGTGTTGGGTTGTCTCTGCCCACCACCGCCATGGCCTCATCCTCGCTCTCAAACCATTCACAACATGACATTCCTAGATTATCTATATACTGTAGTCGGTACATCGAACCTCCTCGGTTAAAATAAAACTGAAAAATATTTTTAACTAGCTGCTGGTCGCTGCTGGGTGAACTATGATTTGATTTCCCAAAGCTCTCATGGCTATGTGGTATTTCTGTCTAAGTCTTTCTCTAGTTGCAAGATCTTCCATCATGGGTAGGTGTTGTAAGTTGGCTTTGATGTCTGCAAGCTTGACCTGTAAGGCGATGGGATTGCTTGCCACCCTGACCAAGTAATCCTTAAAGTAATCCTCATCAGGACGCTTGCTGATTGCCATCACAGCATCGTAAACAATCTCTCCAAACAAACCACGAATCTCATTTCGTATTTTCTTACGAACCCTTTTAGATTTGGCATCTTCTATTGAGTCGTGCAGTATCGCCACCACTGAGAAAGTTGGGCCTAGTTGTCTAACACGAAACTCAACATCCTCAATGTGTCCCATATACGGCTCACCTCTCTTGTCCTTTTGCCTACCATGTACGCTAAGTGCGATTTTGGTTGCTGTATTTTTTGGATGATCTAGTATCATTTTTTCCCCCTTCATGTTTTTGGTGTACAGCGTATCCAGCCCCACTAATAATTAACATCAGACATACGACAATCATATAAACAAAAAACAGTTCCATGCTATCTCCTATGTTTTAAAGGGCCGACCATCGGATGGTTCTTTGTGTTGTTCATCCAACATGGAAATAAAAATAGGCGTGTGATCGCCCACCCACGCACCTAACATATTGTATTCAAAGTATTCAATCGCTTCAATAGGACTCATGCCATCCTTTTCTTCCAACCTCGCAATCACCTTATCAATATCATAAGCAATTACTTGCTGACCATTAAAAGTGGATACAACCCCTACGATGCAATCGTTGTAGCCATTCATTGTTACTAAATTCTCTGTGTAGTCAACTGATTCTGTGTATTCTTGTAAGTTCTTATGCCTCATTGTGGTCTCCTCGTAGTGACGCCCTGCTGTGTATAACCCTGCATGAGCTTGTTGTAATCAAACTGCTTTCCTATCGCTTCTCGTATGCTGATCTGTTCGGGTTCAAAGCCTAGCACCCCACCTTCTGGATGTCGGTAGTAGCACACTGCACTGACAGTCGTGTGTCCTCTTGCAAAGTCTCGACCTAGATCTGTCAATCGCCACATCCCAGAAGATCTTTTGGTCCCATCGGTATTCGACATCCTATCTATGAGACCCCAGTATCTTAGCTTGGCATAATCACCACCCCCATTGATCGCTCCAGAAGATGGGATATGGTGGTATTTATTCTCTGTAGATTTGTATGCCATCCAACACAGGACTCTGGCATAAGAGCCTAGCTTGTATGCATACACCTTGCTTCGACCACCGCAGTGTCCACACGTAGAGATAGGCTCTTTGGACAACGCCCTCAGATTTTCTACATCAGGCACGACACCATTGGTATCTTCAACCGTCTCTTCTTCAAAGTCGAATGTTGTTTGAGAAAAGTCATTATGTACTTGTTGTGTTCCGTCGTGAATCATCGTCTGTAATTTCCCCCGTAAAAAGTTTTAGTTAAAAAATTATTTAAGTGTGCTGCGTGCGTGCTGTTGACTGTTACAAAATTTCATAATACTTTGAACCATCTACGATACTCCTCTCTCGTAGAATTTTGGTTAGTAAAAAAACAGAAGGAACCTCCTCCATCCTTCTCCCTTGGTCACTGAGTATCTCCGTACTCACTGGTCAAGGGGTTTTTTTTGGGGCCTAGATGCACCAAACACATTTGCCAACCTCTTCGGTATGACAACGGTATCGTTGCACGTGGAACAACATTGTCCAGCCTTCACTGGCAATGCGTTGTTGCCAAACCCTCGTATTTCGTAACCACATATTACACATTTCATAACTCCTCCTCATAGTTGTCCTCATCATCAAGGCAAGCCTCCAATGCCTCTATGATGTCGGGGATGACTTGTCCATCTTCATCTCCTATTTCTAATAATCTGTTTATCAACTCGCTTAGTCCTGTATCATCCTCCCATTCTCTGATTTGGTTAACCAATTCTTCTATTACTTTGTCGGCAAATGACATATTAATACTCCTCGTAAAACCTACGTTTAACTTCCTTTTTAACCTGCTCTTCAGTCCACTCAGGATTATCATCCTCCACTGATTCCTTGATGTTTTCCAGTACTGCATCTTCATCGTAGTCATCTGCTGGATTATACGCTGTCCTCCAGTCGTGGTACCCAGTTCCTCTAAAGCCACTCATAACTCCTCCTCTTTGTTGACTTCGTATTCATGGGCAATCTCCCCATGATCCTTAGACCCCTTCGCATGGGCGGGTATCCAGAAGGTACCATGAAGTCGGCCAAACAATGGCTTATCTTTTGTGTACTTTCTGAAGTGACCCCTGACCACGTGAAGTGGTAGATCTCGTTGATTTACTACTTCATCTGAATGCTCATTCACTTGACTCAAGTGAGGCGAAACTGTGATCATCCGATACTGAAGAGGCGACCTATTGTTTTGTTTCTTAAACTTTCTTTCTTTCTTAGGATTATTTTTAACACGTACAGTTCCCACGTTACTGCAATTCAAGAAACCTATCGACCAAAGCAAAGACTTCATTCCTTCGATAACGATGTTGTCTGTCGTAATGTGTGTCGCCATCTCAGGCTCAGCCGTGACGTCTACTGACGAGTCCGTATATTGAAAACCAAAAATTTTGGTACTGTGCATAAACCTGTTATAGGGTGCCGACACCATTGTTTCCATCATAGCCTCTTCAACGTTCGGGATTATTCTAGCATCTTCAGCCGTAATGTTTCCCCATGAGTCATAGTTAATCACAGATGAAGCCATCTGGTCACACTCCATTCGAGCTTCAAGAAGACTTCGGTCCATATTGTGTATTGGATTACCATCTACACTGCCATCCACACTCGCATTGTATTGATTTTGCATTGCCTCCTCTACCAACGTTGCAAACCAATTTGTTTCTTCGGTCATGTAGGAACCATTCTTGTCTAGTAAAAATTGCATCGCAGAGATAGGACCGACTATTTTTTTCATCACTTTACCAAGGTCAACAAAGATGATTGCTGTAGCCAAGTAGCTCGCATCTGTTTCGACACCCTCCACCAAGCTCGCAATATTCTGCCAGTGCCTAAATGGTGCATCAGACATCCATGGTTCGTCACGACTAATCTCAAGCACACCATCTTTTAGGGGAGTTGTCTGGTATAGCATGGCCCATCGTATCCTTTGACGCTTGCTGTAATTCACACCAAACCATGCTTTCAGCACATTGACAGGAACTTCAGCTTCAATCCATGTCCATGGGAATGGTGAAAGTAAGGGCGGAAAGTCAGAGATTTTGCGAGATGCATGGACTGTTGAAAGAGTGTTGAATGGGGGCTTTATATTCGACCAGTATTGAGGCATTAAATTATTGGCATTGATCGGGCCATAGGTACTCACCTTGTCGAGAATCAGGTTACCAATATTGTGGGCCACAGCATCTTTGAGACTCCTCTCTCCACCTGTGTTAAACTGGAGATCCTTTTCGTCTTGACTGATTGACCACATAGAATCCTCTATGTCAACAACCACTGGAGGCATACCATTAAACACCGCCATACCATTCGTTAAAAATTTATCTGCTATTAACATTATCCTCTTCCTCCTTTGTTTTTCTGTGAATGTCTCACAGTTTTCTAACTAACTCGCTCAGTTAATCTTTCGATGCATCGGTTGACACGATTAATTTCTGGAATGTCATACATCCAGAACTCTTTATCAATGTATAGAGAGAGGGCGTAGTTCAGCCCACGTATGTAGCCCAAGTCGTACTGAATATCTCTATCATCTTCCATCTGCTTGTAGTCACGCCTCAAAGCTCGAATCATTGTAGCCAGTGTGTTTCGCATTACCTGTTCCATAACTCCTCCTCTTTAATGAAATGTCTCCTCTTCTTGATTCTGCAAAATCCCCATCGCTTCTTGATCCATCCTCCTTGCAAGGACCTCTTCTTTTTCAAAGATGTCCGCTATCTGAGGTAGTATATTTTCCGACACCTCGTTGTACATCTCCTCTGTTATCTTGGCAGAGTCTCCTTCGGTTTCAAATGATAGTGTCATCTTGCGGAATAGGTTTAGAACATCACCAAGCAAGTACATCATTTGAGCATAGAGATCTAGCTTGGCCATGCCCAGGTCTATAGATTTTCTTGATAATTTCATTTAACGAAACCTCCTTTGGAACCATCGCACGCAGTAAGAATAAAACTTAAATATATTTTTACTGCTACTTGCTACGGGATTCACGCATTGCCGTCTGGATAACGCACCATTACAAATCTCAGGCGAGTCCCAACAGTCGAGCGTGTCTCCACATTCCTGATTAAGACATCCGTATAATTCCATGTAACCTGATCGGCAAATTAATGATGGCGTGTGGCCAAACTTCTTTGCTTTCTTAAGGTGCTTGCGAATTAATCTCTTGGCCTTATTCGTCCTGACACCCTCACTTTCAAGGTCTTTAATTGCAGTCATTGGTATATTACCCATCTGTCCCTTCGCTCCTTAGATCTAAAGATTTGAACGCATTATCAAACGCACCACTCAGTGTATTTAATCTAGCAACTATTTGCTTTCGTGCATCTATCGCACCATTCTGTAATAGAGAATCTTCTATTGCAGTAAGCATTGTACTAGCACTCATACAGTGTCTCTTCGCTTCGACAAAACATTCCCTGATTAGAAGATTTCTTTCGTCAATCAAACGCTTCGATCTTGTCTTAACGCTTTGTGGGTCCATGTCTGTCAGTTCATTGAGTATGCTTTCTTCATCCATAATATTTTACTCCATTTGAAATTTAACTTAGGAAGTCATCTAGTTTTTTGCCCATCGACTCCCCTGCTACATTCTTGATATTGGATAGTCTCTCTCGTACTTCATCTCGCTTGGTGCTATCCTCACCAGACAAGGCACTTCTAGCTTCGGTCAAATCACCATCGCCTAACTCCTCAATATCCGCAACCAATTCCTTAATCATACTAGATGCTTCAGTGAGGTTTTCATTGTCCAAAGTGCTGGTCCACTTGTCTAATCTTTCGGCTGTGTTGGCTAAGCTTTCCCAACCTGGACCTCTAGGCAAAGTGTTACCCACCTTGTTATTTTCTGGGTTGTAGACGTAACCATCTATGCCTCCATTACCCTTCTTGCCGTATATAATTTTATCTGCTTCTTCTCTCACGCTATTGGCCAGATGCCCGACAGCATTAGCAAACTTACTAGCTTGCTGTTGTTTCATGGCACCTACTGCGTGTTCAATCACAGATTTCGGAGCAGAGAGTCTCACATCTTTCGTGATGTCGGCTACGTCTGTGAGTATGTCGAACTTCACGTGCCATGAGTATTGTTCTCTGAGTGTGGGTAGATCTGGGAAATCACACGCCATGAAGAAGTCTTTACCTAGCACATCTTCAGCTTCAGCCAATAGAAAATCCCATTGCCCAAACAACCTATCTTGAAGCACGACATCCCAGTCGTGCTTATGTGCCTCCATCATCTTACGATATTCATCTACATCATCTGGAGATAATAGGTATTCATTACCACTAATCCTTCCGCCATTACTGTCGTTCATAGAAGATGACCACGGCACTGTCATCTCCTTCAACTCCTTGCGAGCTATCCTTACAGGCTTATCAATTGCACGTGTAATCCCCTCATCAAGGATAGCGACAGCACCTTTCGCTCTATAGGTAGCAACTCCAACAGCCTTCGCTCCCTCATAGGCGAGTTGTTTGTGTTGCTTAACTGTCCCCCACTTTTCTACCTCTAGTCCTGTGATAACCCAACTCTCGAAAAACTTCTTCGTGTCTTGCGACATAAAATTATCCTCCAGTTAAAATTTATATTTCTACTACAGTTCCAAAACCTTCCCAATAATCTCCATCTTCATTGATGAAGTTGGGTGAAACGGCTGACGTAATCCACAACACAGGATATGGCACACTGGTTATGTCCTCTACATATCCATACCCATCAGTGAAATAAACCAATGCACCTATCTTATGGGCCTCATCGTTATCCCTTATGTGCTTGAAGATGGGATCAAAGGATGTGCCACCACCGCCATGGACATCTAGCTCCAGAGCATCGGCCCCCCTGCCACTCGTCAGATCAATGGTCCACCATGGCTCATTGGTGTCAGGGTTTTTGTGTATTCGGCTATCAATGTATGCAATATGAATCCTCTGTAGATTAAGCTCCTTTGCCCACCGAATCATATTTTTTCTATACTGCTCAAACTCGGTCATGCCAACAGAAGCAGACGAATCAGTCGCAACGTACAGATCCTTCACCACCTTTGCACGTGACGGCAACAATATATTTTTACTTAAGAATCTTTTATTCGGCCTCCTAAAGCTACGAGTATTAGTAAAAGTCTTTCGTAAAAACTGGCTAATGATTTCTGAGGATGCAGTACCCCTATCCGACTCACCATTCACATTATCTCTGAGTCTACCTTGCCCTCCCCGACTAACTGCTTTCTCTAACAGTTCTGCATCACGCACACGCTCCATGATCTCCTCTTGCTCCTGTCTGTTCGCATCGGGATCATCGGCATTTGGTGAGTCCAACACCCCACCGACTCCACCACCATCCTCACTGTCTGGTGGTTCCTTCCAACCCTTTTGGATCATGTCGTTGTAGATCTTTTCGACTGACCAATTGCAGTTGGAATACAGATCATCGTACAGAAAGCCTTCGGGCAATGTGTATAGTGTTCCATATCCACTACCCCTAACTAGCTCTCCATTAATCTGGTAGTCGCAAGCATAATTCCATGCGACAGGCAGTCGATCACCTCTCCTTAGGTGATGTCGTTTGCTAACGTGTTCCTCTTCATGCAGTAGTGTTCCACGTATCTCTAGATAATTCAGAGTGATTGCATAATCTGGATTGACTATGATTTCTCTGCCATCGGTCGCAAAGGTTTCGCACTCCCTAGTTCCCCTGATTGGGAGTGGCCCAAGCAGTTGCCAACTGCCTGGGGCAAAAGAAAATATTTTTGACTTTTCTTTTATCACATTCTTAATGACCTTAATGTCACTCTGGTGGTCACCACTTTGTGGGTGTCCAATTACAGTCATACTCACCTCTCTTTTTTAGGGGGAAAATTTTTCCCCTTGATTAGAAATAGAAGTTGTTGGCGTGCTTAGCCACGTGCTTCACGTACTCTGGCTCCTTAGTTGTGTCTGGATTTGCAACGCTTGCCATGTGGCCAAAGGTTACCTCCAACTCCTCGTTGTCAAAGAGTTCCAAGAATGGGAACACTTTGTTTACTACAGTTGGATCTTTCTCAACTTTCTTCATCAGCATAGCAACCATTGCGTACTGAGTTTTCAGCCCTGCTGTGTTGAATCCAACCAACTCTTCGATCTCATCCATGTGATCTTGCGGATCTTCGATCCACTTATCTAGGTTGCTGAGATTAATGAAACATCTGTACATCGTGTACAATTGTGATGTCGCACCTGTCCCCACCATTCCATAGACCAACGCCTCGTTAGGCTTGAAGTCTAGATCCAATCCGCTTTTCAGCATATTGTTTAATCTCCAAATGGTACGTGGCCCTGCGAACGGCTTACCTATGTCGGCATCTTTCTGGGTAAAAAGAAATTTATCGGGACTAAATTTTATGCACGACACAATCAGTGGATGTAGCTCACCTCTGTGGTAGTTGAGAAAATCCTCTGCACTATTTCTTATTTGCAGTATCACTACCCTACTGATGAAATCAGATGTCATATGAAATGACCCTGTGTTATCATCAGAGTTGTTGGTCGTAGACATGAAATACGTTTGGGTAGGCACCTCGTAACTAGAACCTAATGCTCTCTCGTTTTTTAATTGCGAGTAGTATTTCATGTTCTCTGGCTTTTTACCTATCTCTTCAAGACCTACAAGAATGAGACCTAGATCTTTAGGTGGTAGCCATGTCTTATCCGAACATGGTAAGCTAGTTGTCACTTGGTGTGCCAACCCACCATCCATAAACGCTGGATACACCCAGTCTTCTGGGTCCATGTTGTTCCCATTAAACTCAATGTAGCACGCTTGACCTTTCTTGGGCCTAGCACCACCTCTAGTATGTACAATGCTTGATGGATCAATACCCCTAGACTCAGGCAGAACCTTAGTGAGCATCCTTCTCATTAGGTCAGTCTTGCCCATAGCAGGTGGCCCTGCTAGTACAACAGGCAGACCTAGATCAAAGCATTGTTGAATCATCGGTTCAGCTTCGGATAAGCTGACCGTAATCTGGAACCCCTCGTGTTCCCTGTTACTTTTGGCCATGTTGGCCTCCTCTCTTTAGGGGGAAAATTTTTCCCCTTGAAAAAAAACTACTTGGTTCCTCCTCCTAAAACTTCTATTTAAATTTAATTAATTTTTTATTTTTTGTACACTCCTGATCCACCTTTCCCAAGGATCTGTTAATTGTTGACCTATATATTATAGCTTATTACATCTTATCTATTCTACTCTCCAACCTTTGTGCCTTCTTGATCAATCCACCTAACTCCATCCTCAACCTACCTTCTCGCTCATTCCTCCATTTCATATCGTCACAGCACTCACATTTTTTACGTGACCCATCTAGGTCGTGTCGTATGTTGGTAAGATGCCAGACTGTTTCCTTTAATTTTTCTGAGACGTATTTTTTTCTGTCGTTCCAATGCATTTGTTTATAACTCCCTCGTGAGTGGCGACCATGTCCTGCCAGCCTCCAAGTTAAAAATATATTTAATTAAAATTCTTCCCGTGTTTTTTCAGGGTCAAGAAAGTATACATTGGGCGGAACAATCACTTTCTTTTTCTCCCATTTGTTTATTTGATTCAACAAACCAACAGCAAACTCTACTCGCCCAACGATCAGTGCCTTTTCTACCTGGTCTTCCATCTCTTCCTTGCCAGAAGCTACAGGCCAGTTGTCATCCACTTCTACTCGACAGTACATTTTGATTCGTTCTATCGTGACACCATGTCGTTCTGCCAATTCAAACCATTGGTCCGATTTCATACTCCCTCCTCCTTTGTAGTAAGATTCACCTGTCTCTTTACATCTTCGGGGGAAAATTTCTCCAACACTGCATCCAACTCTGCACCCTCTACATCGACTCCAATGGATGGATAGAAGGGTCCATCAGCAATGAACCAGTCTTCCACCTCTCCAAGATTATTTACTGTTACGTTGATCTGCTTACCTGCAAGCCTGGAGCAAGGCCACTCACTACGCCACTCACTTGGCACATTTATCTTGTAGTTAAAGCTCACCTCTATCGTTGGCCTCCAATCTTTTAACCTGTCATTGATCTCACGACCAGTCCTCTCATTAAACTCTTCCATCACTCACCTCTCTCTGTTAAATAAAAACTTGGGAGAAAATTTTTCCCCAGAATTTGCATCTACTCATCTTTTTCTACTAAGAGTCTTCGCAATCGTTTTATCTCCAAAATAAGACTACGCTCGTGTGGAGAATTGGCTCCTTCCAGAAGATCTTCGATTGTCCTCTCTTTGATGTCACACTCTGGGTCAGGTTCGGTTCGGGCCATATGTTCGTCATACCAGTGCATCACTTACCTCTCTCTGTTGGGGTCTAGTACTTCGGTGAACTCTATTGCATACGATTCTTTTAGCCTTCTTATCAGGTCAGGTGATAAGGTCCTGGTGTTTGCTATGAACATGATCAAGTGACCAAGCTCATTTGCTGGATAGTAATGCGTCGTTCCATAGTTGTCTTTGGAATAGAACTTGACTTCTTTTCCTAGCGTGGAATAATGCAAACTATCTGCGATGTATGGCCTGTTAACTGGGTAACCATCTGCTGGTTTGTAACTCATACAGACCTCCTCTGCTGTGTCCATTTCTGAAGTTTGTTTTTGTCTTGCTGGGTTAGCTTTTGCTTGGGCTGTTTCTTAGCATCAGCTATACGCTTACGCTCAGTGTATGATGGTGGTGGTTTCGCATCCACGAATCGTGGTGCATTTACAATCATGTTGTGGTACGTGTGGTCAGATACAACCCGACCCCTTACCTTCCTGACTACTCTCATAACTCCCTCCATTAAAAGAAAACTTGGGAGAAAATTTTTCTCCCTTGACTAGTGTCCCTCCATTGTCCTCCAACCAAACTTCCTTCTGTACTCCACTGCTTCCCAGCCCACCTCTTGTAACTCTACATCTACAACTGGCTTCCTGGGAATGTCTTGCCAGTCACGTTCATCAATCTTGAAATACCGCAACGTTAGTACCTGTCTCCATCCTCGCTTGCTCGTTGGTTTAGGCATACCAGTACCCCTTCTTCCCCTTAACTATTCGGTTGGGGCGAGTACGATTCAGTGTGTAATCACTGGTAGTCTCAATAAACTTCGCTTGGCTGGCCTTGTTGGGCAGATATGGCCTAGTCACCTGTGGGTCTGCTTTGCACAGAATGTTTACTGCTTTGGCCAGACTGGTAGCGTGGTACGCTCTGTAGTATTCTTCATAATTGATCTTGCGTACGTGTTTATTGCTACGTACGAATCTCTGAATCCTCTCTACTTCTTTAGTAACCATTGGTCACCTCCTCTGTCTTAGTTGCTCCGTGGGGAGAAAATTTTTCTCCCTAAAAAACTGCTCACACCATAGGGTAAATGGGTTTTTTTCAATATATAAATATAACCAATTTTTTTTTTTTTAGTAAGTGCAGTTTGACCTCGGCCAAGCTACTCGTAGAAGGAAAAGATCCTCTCCCTTGACATACGAAATTCGTCATGGTACCCTATCTACTATGTCTAATGGCGATACCATGACCCCGAAACAGTCTGCTTTTGCAGGCTTTGTAGCTGAAGGCGATAGCTTAAGTGAAGCCTATCGTAAGGCGTACAACACTGCGAAGATGAGCGACAACGTCGTGAACAATGAAGCATCTGCACTCGCAAAAAATCCGAAGGTGAAACAGGCAATTGAATCGTTGAAGGTACAGACTAGGTCTGCACATAAGGCCCACCAAAAGCTAAGCAACGACTGGATAATGCAGAAGTTACAGGACGAGGCTATCAACGAGGGGAACCCAGCAGCGACCAGAGTGAGGGCACTTGAGTTACTAGGTAAAACAGGTGGGTTGTTTGACGAGAGTACCCATGTCACGTTTGAGCATAGGTCACCCGAAGATGTAGAGAAGGAGTTGCTTGAAAAGCTGAATAGCTTATTCGGAGCAGAGGCATAACTTACCATTAGGTTTAACTGCTAAACTGGGTTTTAATAGGGGAGAAAATTTTTCTCCCTGTCGTAGACCTCATGGTGCGAGGGGCCAGGACGACCGAACCTACCACTTTTTATATATATAATCTAGTTTTTACGCAAGTGCAGAACCACCTTGTCCTAGTTACTAGGTACGAGTTACTAGATAGGGGGAAAATTTTTCTCCCTGAGACGACCGAACCTTGACGACCGACCCTGGTGGCGACA